>Ga0306910_1000009_pt1 | contig 228322 bp, 253 predicted proteins | sample AntRauMFilla2698_FD_190438 | JGI IMG/M metagenome (GOLD analysis project Ga0306910, IMG submission 190438) | Saline lake microbial communities from Rauer Islands, Antarctica - Metagenome Filla 2 #698 (v2) (version 2) | ecosystem: Environmental > Aquatic > Non-marine Saline and Alkaline >... | reverse complement strand
TAAAAAGACATTGTTCATCTTAAAATGGAGTAGTCGATGAAAAATGGATTAGAGATAGATAAAAATGGAAATCGTCGTTGGTTCCAAGATGACGAGCTTCACAGAACAGATGGACCAGCCGCTGAATTTGCTGATGGAACTCGTCACTGGTTTCAAAATAATCAACATCACAGAACGGATGGACCAGCAATTGAATACGCAAATGGAACATGTTTTTGGTTACAGAATGAAAAAAAGCATAGAACAGATGGACCAGCCGCTGAATACCTAAATGGAACTCGTCACTGGTTTCAAAACAACCAACTTCACAGAACAGATGGACCGGCTATTGAATATCCAGATGGAGAACGTCGTTGGTTACAAAATAACGAACTTCACAGAACAGATGGACCAGCCATTGAATACCCAAACGGAGACCGTTATTGGTATTTAGATGGCAAAAAGCATAGAACAGATGGACCAGCTGTTGAACTTGCTAACGGGGATCGATCTTGGTTTTTAAACAATAGAAGATATTCATTTGAAAAATATATAGATCGACTCTATAAAAATGATTCTCCTAAAAAGACACATTTTATATTAAAATGGGCAGTCAATGAAAAATGGACTTGTGATAGAAGAAGATGGACCGGCCGTTGAATATCCAAATGGAGATCATTCTTGGTATATAAATGATACAGGGTATTCATTTGAAGAATACGTGAATAAGATCTATCTAGATGATTGTCCCAAGAAAACATTGCTTATCTTAAAATGGAGTAGTCGATGAAATATATCTGTTCCGAATGTAAAAACGAACAAGAACAAACACAATTCTGTTGTATGGTATGTGGCTCAAAAGAAACAACAAAAGTTCCAAGTAGAAAAGATATAATATTTGCTCCGTTTCAATTTGTCTTCATGATATTATATATCTTTATAGTTGGTATTGTTTTAAGACGAAATATAAAATAATTCAGTTGACATAATTCTATAAGATGTTATTATAAATAAATAAGCAAAAGTTTAATGATTAAAAATTTAATGTCTGGGCTTGGCGGAATTGGTAGACGCATGAGACTTAAAATCTCAAGGCCATGTGCTGTGGGGGTTCGAGTCCCCCAGCCCGGACCAACATAAGGTCTATTATGATTGTTAATAAATGCGGGGATTGTGCTAAACGATTCTTCATGTATGGTAGTGGTTATAAATGCGGTCTTTTAGAATTAGGTTATAAGAACATTAATTCTAAATATAAATATCCAACTTCTAAATATAAAAAAGGCATCAGTATAGCATTATCGCATCCAGCTTGTTCAGAATGGATATTTGATCAAGAAGGAAAATTAAGACTAGTTAACGACACCGATATAGGATAATTAAATGTACGATAAAGAAACATATTTTATTCCAGTAAATAGAAAAGAAAACCAAACTTGTCCAAAATGTAAAAGTTATCATTACCATGAATACATTGGTTTTGAAAAATGTGAATCCTGTGGATATTATGTAGATTATCATCGAGGTACTTACAGTGAATGATAAATATTCAGTAAGGAAAAATAATGGATGGATTTAGTGTATCAATATTGATCGCTGCATTTAGTATGTGGCTTGGATTAAATCATCCAGAATTTAAAGGAGTTACTCCTCCTCCAGTCGAAGTAAAATTCCATTCATATACAGAACTTTGTTATCTTTATTTTGGAGAAAACTGTAACCCAGGAATAGGACCGGTTGCAGAAGCTCTTTATTTAAATGATACAATTTATCTTCCAGACGTGTGTAATTACAATAAAGACATATATTGTCAATCTTTAATACTACATGAATTGGTTCATCATTTTCAAATATATTCAGAAATTGACTATGCTGCTAAATGTCCTACCAATTCCAAGGCTCCTAGAGAACTAGAGGCTTATATGATACAAAAGAAGTGGTTGGAAGAACAAGGTGTTAATCCTTGGTTATATATTGACGGAATGGCTGTTAGTAGTGCTGGATCTTGTAAATAAGTCCTCGTAGCTCAACTGGATAGAGCATTGCCCTCCGAAGGCAAAGGTTGCAGGTTCAAGTCCTGCCGGAGACACCAATCTTAGTTACTAGTTTGCAAAGGTGAAAGTACAATGCTTTCACCTTTTTTTGTCTTTACTTTTTTTGGTATTATTATTATAATAATAATGTAGAATTTTTACACAATCAAGGAGACTCAAAGTGAAGAAGATTACTTCTACCATTGGAGCACTAGGTTTGCTTGCAGTGATGGGAAATGCAGTATCAGCTGCTGACTATGTTAACAGTCCTCCTTTGCGGAACGTGGTGAACACTTCTGTTTCCGACTGTCGTTCTCAGTCAACATTGAAGGTTCCTATGATTGCATGGGGCGGAGATATTCCTACGCTTGTTGCAAATGGTAACTCTCTTAACACTGAATCAGACAGTTTGTTTGAGCTAGTTAATATCAATGCAAACTTGACACGAAAAGATGTTTTTAGTGAACAAGTGTCAGATTATCTTTCTTGTACCAGCCCTTTTCTACGTGGTACACAAGGTATGTTGAACATGGCTGCTGACTTGACCGAAACAGATCCTCGAACTAAGATGATTGCAATCTATCAGTTGAGTTGGTCAAATGGTGGTGATGCACTTGTTGTTAAGGGAGGGATCAAATCTCCTGCAGACCTCAAAGGCAAAACAATTGCATTGCAAGCATATGGTCCGCACGTCGAATATCTTACTACTATTCTAGATGACGCTAAACTATCTGTAAATGATGTTACGATTAAATGGACTAAAGAACTAACAGGAGAAAGCTCATCTCCTCCTAGTGCGTTTGCAGAAGACAGTGAAATTGATGCTGCATTTATGATTATTCCTGATGCACTTGCTATGACTTCAGGTGGCACTGTTGGTACGGGCGCCGAAGGATCTGTAAGTGGTGCTCGAATTATGTTGAGTACTAAAACTCTAAACCGACTAATTTCTGATGTTTATGTTGTACGCAAAGATTATTTTGATGCAAACAAGGAACAGGTACAAAATTTCGTACATGGGCTTATGCTTGCTGAAGAATCAACCCGTGAAACATTGAAGGTTGGTGGAACACCAGCAGACACTATATATGCAACAGCTAGTAAACACCTACTTGGTGTAACTGGAGACATTGCAGGTGCAACTGGTCTTTGGCTTGATGCAGAAACAACAGGGTTCCGTGGTAACACAAAGTGGGTTAGTGCAACAGAACCTCGATCATGGCTTGGAGTTAATAACGATACACAACCAATGCTAGTTAATCTTGGATTGATGTCAAAGACATACACTTTGGCACATGCTGGTTGGGATTACGATGTCTTTAAAGATGGACTTAATGATACAGCAGGGGTTGAAAAACCTAAATTTAACGAAGCTGAACTTGACAGGACCATTGACAAGATGGACAAGACTGGACAACTAAGTGATGCTTCTTTGTTTGAGTTTCAGATCTACTTTGAACCCAATCAAACAAACTTCGACCCTCTAAAGTATGAAGATGACTTCAAGCGAGTTATTGGTCTTGCTTCTAAGTATGGTGGTGCTGTTATTACAATTGAAGGTCATTCAGATCCATTGGGTTATCTAAAGAAGCAACAGGATGGTGAGTCTCAATTGGTTCTCAAACGTGCACGACAAGCAGCTCGTAACTTGAGCATGTCACGGTCAATTGCCGTGCAGGATAGTGTTATTAGGTATGCTAATTCACTTGGTATTAATATGGATCCTTCACAGTTTGCAACTCTTGGAAAGGGGATCAATGATCCTTCTACCGGCAATACCTGTAATGGTCCGTGTGCTCCAAAGACTGAGAGTGAATGGAAGAGCAACATGAGAGTTGTATTCCGTATTGTTCGAGTTGAGGCTGAAGAATCAGTCTTTACTCCATTGAACTAACAAGTCTCAAGAAAGGAGATATACAATGAAGGAAATATTTAGTATTGTGGCAGCAGCTACTCTAATGCTTGTTCTTGGTGCTTGTAATGAAGAGAATATTGTGGTACAGGAACAGACCTCTAAGACGTTTGAGAATTGGCCGCCAATTTCAGAAAATGCTTCTGTATTAGCAGATGATTATTTTCAAGAGAATTTGGTTTTGATCTTGGATATGTCAGGAAGTATGTCAGAAGCAACGTGTAATGACACGTCAATTAGCAAGGACCTTGCCAGCAAGAAAGCAATTGACGAGTTTATTAATTTTGTGCCTGATGATATGGCTATTGGATTTGTTGTGTTTGAGAACGGGATTAGTACTGTTCGAACACCCCTAGGATTACAAAACCAAAACAACATTAGACAAGTTCTAAATAGAGTTGGACCCGACGGAGGAACACCACTAGGCGGGGCAGTACACGAAGCATATCAAATGTTGCTTTCACAAGCACAGGCTCAGAGAGGATATGGTAATTATCGTATCCTCATTGTAACAGATGGTGCTGCTGGTGATGCTAGTGTGTTACGGAATAACATTAACTTCATAGCAGTGAATACTCCAATTGAAGTATTCACTGCAGGATTTTGTATAGATAAAGGTCATACTCTTTATCAACCAGGACTTGTTGAATTCCGTACAGCAGGTAATATTGTCGAACTTAAGGAAAGCATGAAGGCAGTCCTTGCTGAAAGTGCAAACTTTGATCAACCGTTGACTTTCACAAAATAACGTGTTAAACTAGGGGAGTTAATAAAAACTCCCCTAGTAACATATAGGAGCAATCATGTCATTGAGAGAACAAAAATTTGTCCTGCGTCCAATTAATTTCTTTGGCGCAATGTTGATTGGTGCAACAGTGCTTTCGGGTATGTATATGCACTCAATTGGTAGTGCCAATGAAGACTATGAGTTTACCCTTAATTTTAGTAGAGGTACTTCAGTTGATCCTCGTGACATGCCAAAGATTGAAATCATTGCAGATTTGGCATCTACAAACGCAGCATATACTATTGTAGTAACTGGACACACGGGCACAAGCGGCGACAGCGCGGCTAACGTTGAGTTAAGCAAGCGTCGCGCAAGTGCAATAGAAGCTCTATTGCTCAAAGCGGGTGTTAATAACAAAATTAAAACAATTGGAGTTGGTGGAGATAAGCCACTTAATAAAAGCAACGGCGAATCCAATCGTGACTTCCAGTCTCGATTGAGTCGTGCAGTAGTTAGTGTGGAGAGTGATCTATGATTGGACATAGTTGGCCTGCATTAGAAGAGAATGTATCCTGGAAAAATTGGAACCCTGGGCTTGATAATGATCACCTAACCCTTGGTGAAGTTCTTGATACGTTGCCTGCTAGTAACCCATCAGACATTCCATTTATAGTTAGGTTGTTTGAAAATCCTAATCCTCCCATAAGATTTCCAGAATTGTTCCCTTTGCCTGGTGCAATTAATCTAGAACGACATGATGCAATTCATTGCTTGTTAGGAAGAGGATTGCTTCCTCAAGATGAAGCATTTGTAATTGGATTTACAATGGGAGCAACAAGGAATTGTATGCCTTGGCATTTTTCATTCTTCCGTTTCATTGGCAAATATTTATATCCTAAATTCTACAAATTTAGCAACGAAGATTTGTTAGCATTGGATTTAGGTTACAATAAAGGTAAGGAATCTCTTGCGTCAGATTTAGGACATTTTCCTTTTGAAAGATTTAGAGATTTTACTCTAAAACAGTTGCGAGACCGACTTGGTATAAGCCGTCAAAAACTTTATGCAGTCTATCGAGTTGAAAAAATGATGCTTCCTCATACTAAAGAATCAGGAAGACTTGATTATGAATGGATGAATACTGATCCGAGTTATACTAAATCTACGGAGGTTAAAAATGCCTAACATTTATCGACTAGGCGCTGGAGTTATGGGATTGTTTTTAGGACTGGTTCTTTTTTCTTTTATGAACTCTCCTGATTTCTTTCCTTATGCTGATACAGTCTTTCCAATTATTCAGGCAATACTACTCAGCATTGGAATGTTTTTAATGATGCCGCGACAACTTACTGTTACCGAAATGTTAATGAGAGAATTTTCTGGAACAAAGGTAAGCAAGGAAGAACTAGAAAATGTAATTTCAGTTGGTATGGAAAGAGTTGAAAAACTTCTTGAAATTAGTCAGCAAATTGAAGATCCTGGTGTCTCGCTTAAAATTGAAAAGATTGCAAGAGTTGCTGATCGTATTTTTGAAGGTTTCTTAGATGACCCAGAAGATATTAAACGTTCTCGAGACTTTCTTGATCTATACCTCAATAAAACTGTTGACATTGTTAGCAGCTATGCTAAACTAGAAAGTAAGGGAGATGTCGTTTCGGACACCCTGCAAGAAGTTAAAGAACTTCTTGACACAATCGAACATACCTTTGAAGCACAATACGAGAAAAATCTAGAGGACGATCTTCTTGACCTAAGTGTAGCAACAAGCGTCCTTGATAAGAAAATGAAACTAAGTGGTGTATAAGGAGAAATTACACATGAATACTCAAATGGCAACCCCTACAGTTGATTCTATTGTAGCAGATGTAACTGGACAAGAACTTATTGTTGCTCCAGTTGATGGAGAAGTACAAAAAGACTATGACGTGTTGATGGCAGCGTTTAAAGGCAGCAACACAAATGATATTATTCTTTATGCATCTGCAAAACAGAGAGCATCAACTACCGCAGCAGAAATGTTGTTGGATGGTGTAAAGAACAAAGACCTTGGTCCTATTGGCGAAGGATTGAACAACATTGCTTTGTCTATTAAGGGCATGGATCTTTCAGTGTTGCAAGGTACAGAGTCTCCAGGATTCTTTGGAAAGCTAATGGGTAAGGTATCACCTGTTGCTAAGTGGCTAGAATCTTATTCTACAGTTGAAGGTCAGATTGACGCAGTAGTTGCTAAATTGAATAAAGACCAACTTAAAATGATGGAAGACGTTGAAAAGCTCGACCGTATGTACGAAGCTCAAATCGATCATTTCCGTGGACTTGAAGCTGCAATTGCAGCTGGTGATAGAGCAATGGCTGAGATCACTAATAATATCTTGCCAAAATTGCAGTCGAAGGCAGCAGCAAGCAAGGATGCAATGGCAGGCGCAGAATTTGCTGATAAGACAGATATGCGTGACAAGGTTGAGCGTCGTATACATGATCTTCGATTGACTCGAGAAATTATCCGACAGAATTTGCCAGGTATCCGAACTACTCAAAAGAATGATGCGGGACTAGTTGAAAAGATTGAAACTGTTAAGGTTAATACTATTCCGTTGTGGAAACAACAGATGGCAGTTTTGGTTGCAGCAGCTCGCACTAAAGAAGTTGCAGATTCAATGAATGCTATCTCTGACATAACAGACGATCTACTTAAGAGTGGATCAATAACGATTAAAGATGCAAATGTTGAGGCGCGTCGAGCACTAGAACGTGGAATTGTTTCAATCGAAACAATTGAATATGCAAACAATCAAATGATTGCAATGCTTGAAGAAACTCAAGCAATTTATGAAGAAGCTAAAGTTCGACGTGCAGTCGAAGTTGTGAGGATGAACATAGCAGGTGAAGCACTCAAGAAAGCTCAGCTTGCTACTCGTTAATTATATAGGGTGGGATTATCCCACCCTATAACTTTGAAAGGTAAAATTATGTTTGGTATTGAACCATTTATTGCTGCAAGTGGAATTCTATTTTGGGTTATCGTCTGTATATCTTCTTTCTGTATTATCGCTTCTATTGAGACTGATAGTCCATATTGGGCAACTGGTATTGCTATCCTTACTTTGTTGTTCGTACAAATTGCTACTCCGTATAATCCGTTTACTTGGATTACATCAAATCCAGTTGAAGCATTTAGTTGGGTCGTTGCATATTTTCTAGGTGGATTGACCTGGGCTTTTGTAAAATGGATTTTTTATATGCATCGAATAAAGGACATAGTTAAAAATCTGAGAAAGAAATATGATACACAAACAAGTACACTAAAATTTAATGAGTGGGTTATATTAGAAAGAAATTATCCAGAAGGAAATTATCCTCCTCTTGTTTCTGAAAATAAAGCTCAGATAACGTTTTGGGCTACTTTTTGGCCATGGAGTGCGTTTTGGACTTTGCTAAATGATCCGATACGAATGATATGGAATTGGTGTTACAAAGTCTTTGGAACAGGATTGCAAAACATCACAAATAATGTTTTCAAAGACATTTAATTTAAGTTTGAAGATAGGTTGGTTAAAACCGACCTATCTTCATGAATATTAATTCATGAAGAATTATTTTTCTAATCTATTAATTGCTTCATTTTCCGAACGTACAATATAATCTGTAATAATTCTTATAAGTTGTTGACGTTCAGATTCAATACCTGGATCTAAATCATAAAGTTTTAAAACTTCTAAAGATATTAGTCTATTTCGAAGTGCTTTTATTTCCGTGTCTATATATCCATAATCTCTTTGTGTCTCAATAAGATACTGATTCATTATTATAATTTCTTCATACACATCGGATTGTAGAATAGGATCATTTCTCTGTTTGGATACAGAACCAGCTATTACTTCAAACGAAAATAATAAAAAGAAAACCAAAATTAAAACTCTCATTGAATTCCCCTTAACAAATCATCATTTATAGTAGTACCAAGTACACCTTTAACCTTAATATGAGGAATAGGAGATTCAATACATTCTCGTATTATGTTTGGATTCCAATATTTTGGCTGTTTTGTTAGTCTAGTCAAAGCATTATTATGTTTATCTTTAACCGTTCTCCAAGCCTTGGTCCATTTTTTACTAACTTCAGACTCGTCGTCTATATTATCAAACATGTCTAAAATTGTATCAGAAACTACTATCATAATTTCGTGTCTCGACATTTGTATATCAAGTGAAGTATCTGCATCAATAGCTTGTCGTTCACAATATTGTTGTATCACATCTTGTTGTTTGGCAAAATGATTGTAAACAAATGCGGCGCCGGTTGAAATAGAAACCATTGCACCAATTATACTTAAGAAGACAGTTTTGTTTCTCCATAGTATAGAAAACATTGTTTTAAAATCATTTTTAGTTTCTTCCATCTCAATAATATTTATCCGTTGACAACCTTTGATAATGTAGTATAATAATTATAGTATATTAAAAGGAAAAATTATGGCTAGTGTAATTAATAGACTTGACGGATTAGGATTGATCAATCCACCTGCATGGTTACCTAATAATACTATGTTTGAAGGTTGGACTGGTTCTGTTGCATATGGTGCAAGTAATGATTCATCCGACATGGATATTATTGGATTTTGTATGCCACCTAAAGATTTAGTATTTCCCCATCTATCTGGTGAGATTACAGGATTTGGACAACAAGTTCAAAGGTTTGATCAATTTCAGCAACATCACATTGAAGACAAAAGTTCAAAGAAAGAATATGATTTAACAATATTTTCTATTGTTAAATTTGTTCAACTTGCTATGGAAAACAATCCTAACATGGTAGATAATCTTTTTCTTCCAAGACGTTGTGTTTTGCATTCTACCGCAATTTATGAACACATTCGTTCTAATAGAAAGAAATTTCTACACAAAGGATCTTATTATAAGTTCCGGGGATATGCAATGTCTCAAATGTCTAAAATCAATAAGGGTGCAAATCGATCAAATCCTAAAAGACAAATATCGATTGATAAATTTGGATTTGATGTTAAATTTGCGTATCATGTTGTTCGGTTGTTACTCGAAGCTGAACAGATTATGTCAACTGGGGATTTAAGACTTGATCGAGATTCTGAAGTTTATAAATCAATTCGCAGGGGGGAATGGAGTTTAGATCGAATCAACGAATGGTTTGAAGAGAAAGAAAAATCTCTTGAAACTCTTTATGCAAATAGCTCTCTTCCAGAAAGACCAAACGAAGATGAAATCAAAAAGATTTTGATTGAGTGCATGGAGATGCATTATGGTTCTCTAAAAGAAGCAATGGTAGAGAAAGACAAACATAGCAGACTCGTCCGTGAACTAGAAGAGCTTGTTAAAAAACATCAATAAAAATTAAAATAACAATTGACAAACCACTGTTACTATAGTAATATACATTTACATATAAAACTTAAAATTCGTTAGGTAAGTGTTGTAAGGTGCAACACAGGCTGGCAACAGTCTTCTAAAATTTGCAAGGAGAATGCAATATGAAAACAATACTAGGCGCAGCACTATTTGCCGGTATGGTTGGGTTTGCAATGCCAGTTATGGCTCAACAAAGTCAGCCATCCTGTGATTGGGACTGCAACTATACCTTTAAGGGGTTTTATGATCTACGCGATCAAGCTGTCATTATTGACATGCGTGAAAGTCGTGGATTTGGAACTTCTGTAAATTCTACTTCTACTTCTACACAAAGCATTATTTGTGAAGCTGGCGAAGGTGGTAAGGCAGGCGGCTGTTCTGCATTTGAAGAATTTACCAACAAGAACGAAGTCAATACTATTGGCTCGCAAGAAGTTATCGATCAGTCAAATTCTCAAACAGTTAATGTTGGTGATGACAGTTCAGCTAACGTTGGTAGCCAAGATAATACCTCCGGATCCGGCTCTACTAATAGTGGTGCAGTAAATGGTTCTGCTACGCAGAATTACAAGGATTCACCCGTAACCACTAATAATGCTTTCGGCTCCGCCGTTAAGTCTGACTGAGGAGTTACAAATGATTAAAAAGCTACTCGCAACCACTACTATTGCACTATCACTTGGTGCATGTACTGCTATGACTCCCCCAGGTGAAAACATGAATCTTATTCAGGGTCCACCTCCTGTTGTAGATGTTAAAACTGTATACGACGAAGCACTTGCTTGTTTGAATACAGAACTTGCTGGACGAGCAAACTTTAATCTTGCTGTTGGAGAAATTGAAGATTCGACTGGTAAGTTTAGTGCAGAGGGTAATGGTTATTACATGACCCAAGCTGCTGGTGATATCCTTCAGGCGTCTTTTGTTAAGGCACAACCTAATTCGGTTGTTAACCGTCGTAACACCAAGGTGATGGAACTTGAGATGAAGGTTGGTCGTACACTTGGTTGGGTAGGATCCGATGCTCACGCAACTGGTTCTATTAACACGCTGGACTTTATTCCAGGTGGCGGATTTGAAGTAAGCATTGCAGGTATTGGTGCTAAGGCACGACAGTATCGGATGGCAGTTGGTATGGATATCTTCCTAACCAACACAATGAATTCTAAGATCGTTGCTTCTGCATCACTTGATAAGCAAATTGTCGCTTATGATTATGGTATGGGCATTGGACGATTCTTTGGAGAAACGCTTGTCACTATGAATATTGGTGAACAACAGCGCGAAGCAGTAGGGTTTGCAACGCGAAACATGCTAAAACTTGCGGCATTTGAACTATTGTCTGATCTTTATAAGGATGATTTTTCTAAGTGTCGTACTATGATTGATAACGTTGACGACGTTATGGACGCCAGTGAAACTGCCGAACTCGAAAAGGTTTACACTGAGCGTAAAATTGAGCAAGCAGCACAATCCCGTTCTGCAAGCAATAGCCGGATTGACCGGTAATCTTTAAATAGGAGAACTAAAATATGAAGAATACATTTCTTTCAACTACCGCGGCTCTCGCACTGGTCATCGGCCTTGGTGCAGGCGCTGCAAATGCACAGGACCAGAACAATGCATCTCTTGGTGTTGTATCGCTTAACACTGGTTTTGTAGCTGCAACTGGCGTGCAGGGTACTGCATTCGCACAGAAGGCATCTCAGGATGTTACTGGCGTTGGCGCTATTGCAAGCGTTGATCAGAAGAACGTTGACGGTGACGATGACCAGACCAATGTTGCAGCTCTTGTTGGAGCATTGAATGTTGCACCAGTTGCAGCAGTTGGTGCACAGGGTAACTTGCTTGTTGGTAAGGCTTCCCAGAGCGTTGGTGCATTTGGTGCTCAGGCATCGGTTGATCAGAAGAACGTAGACTCGGACGATGATCAGACCAATGTTACCGTTCTTGTTGGAGCACTTAATACTGCACCAGTTGCAGCATCTGGCTTGCAGGGTAACTTGCTTGTTGGTAAGGCTTCCCAGAGCGTAAGTGCTGGTGGTGCTGGTTCGTTTGTCACACAGACAAACAAGCAAAACTTTGGTGAAGATGACCAGACTAACATCACTGCTGGTGTTGTTGCTGTAAATCTTGCTCCGGTGGCAGCATCTGGTACACAGATTAACCTGCTCGTTGGTAAGGGAACACAGACTGTTGGTGCTTCTGGTGCATCAGTTGGTGTAACTCAACTTAACCGTGACACCGACGGCACACAGAACAACGCTGTTCTTGGTGTTGGTTCTGCTAACTTTGGTCCGGTGGCAGCATCTGGGCTACAGGTTAACGTAGTTGGTCGTAACTTTAGTCAGAGCGTAAGCGCAGTTGGTTCGTCAACTGGTGTTAGCCAGACTAATAAGTTCAACGACTAATCTTAAAACTACTACAGAAAAGGACCTTTTTGGTCCTTTTCTCTTGACTGAAGGATAAATATGCGTATGAAACAATATATAGCAGGATTAAAGAACGAAGAAAATTTCAAATCGGCTAGTGAAACTCTTTTAGAAAATGGTGCAAAGAATATTCGGCAACATGACTTTATGAAAACACTAGTCTATTTTGATTCCAAAATAGACAAGCTAGGTGGCGTTCCTGTAACTGAATATTCTGACGAAGACATTAAAGGTATTTCGGATGGAGAAGAAACAGTAGGATTAAATGCAGATAACTTAGACTGGGGTCTAGGGAAAACAGTGCAAGGAACCGTAGGAGTATCAAGCGCAACCGCAGCTTTAAGCGCGATTAACGTAACAGGTGCACATAAGTATAAAGGTGCAGGAGTCGACGTGTACGTTGTAGATACAGGGGTTGCACAACACTCTACTCTACCTAAAGTTAATGCTGTTGGATCACATCCTTGGGAAGATGACAACGGGCACGGAACTCATGTAGCGGGAACTATATGTTCTTCCGAATATGGTATTGCTCATAATGCTACTCTTTATGCAGTTAAAGTATTAGAGGTTGACGGAAGTGGTACTATTTCTCAAATAGTAGACGGGATTGGTGCTATAGTCAATCATCGCAGAACTCAACGAGCAGGTAAACCTGCTGTGGTTAATTTTTCAGTATCAGCTGTACAAAAGAAATTTAATCCTATAACAGAAGCAGTAACCTATCTTGTTAACAGTGGTGCAATAGTTATTGCAGCAGCTGGTAACGAAGGAAAACATCTTGATAGCATAACTGAAATTGTTCCAGCCGAAGCACCAAATGTTATCACTGTTGGAGCAACAGACAATAGAAAGAAAATTGCTCCTTTTAGTAATTACAGTAAAGATATTGAAATTAGTGCGCCAGGAGTTGGTATTATATCAACTTGGCCGGGTGAAACAAAGGCAGTATTAAGTGGAACAAGTATGGCTTGTCCACACGTAGCTGGAGTTCTAGCAGCATGGCTTGAAACACGAACATCGCAAATGAACACACTAGACGATGTTAGGGAAGTAGTTGGATCGTTTCTAACTAATGGAACAACACAAACAGTAGACACAGGCGGAAAAGACCATAACAATAGATTTTTAGATGCATCAAAATTATTATACGAAACAGAAGTACCTATACAAGATGTACCTAAAGAAGAAATACCGATTAATATGCCAGAAGAAGAATATAAAACATCATCTGGATTTTCGTTTGAAAAGAACAAAATATTGATCGGAGTGGGCGTAGCAGCCCTATTAGCGGCAATTGGGTTCTTTATTTTCTTACAGTTGTAGGATTTTAAGAACAGCTCAGTCCGCAACAATCGCTGCGGAGTTGAGCACATACTCCAAAGCATAAACCTAAATAATGCTTGACAATGCAATGGTCAAGCATTATAATATAATTACGTTGTAAAACGTAACTATATTAACAGGAGAGGACCTTATGTAGAGAGGAAATGATATGTTTACGGGCCTTCGAACTTTAGTACTTAATGCGAATTATATGCCGGTGTCGGTATTTCCACTTGAAAGCATTCCAGCAGAAGATGCAGTAATACGCATTCTTAATGGAACTTGTCATTCAGTGTTTGAGTACGATCGAAAGATCCTAACACCAACACTTGATATGAAATGGCCAAGTGTTATCGCACGTAATGCACAAGAAAAGATCAAACCAAAGGGTGTTAAACTTAAAAGAGACACTCTCTTTTATCGTGATCATGGTATGTGTGCATATTGTGAAAAACCACTTGTAATTAATGAAGTAACGTATGATCACGTTCATCCACAAAAGCTAGGTGGACAACACACTTGGGAAAATATCGTTGCAGCATGTTCAGCTTGTAACACAAGAAAAGGACATCGTTTGCCACTAGGTGAATGGAAACCTAAACATCAGGCTTACCAGCCAAATTATTATCAGTTGATAACTCTACGTAAGAAGCACCCAATCATTATTCCGAACCCGGACTGGGCCCAGTTTTTGTTTGATTGGGAAGGTGAAATTAAGGTAGCTGCGTGAGCAGCTACCTTAATTAAGGAAAAGAATGATAAAATCAAAAGATACTCGTCGTGCTCTTTATCCACGTGAATTAGATGAAGAAGCAATTGCTTTATTCAAAAAAGGATATCAAGGGGAACCTACCCCCAAAATTAATTATCTTTTAGATGACTTAGAGCATATCAACGAATATTTTAAAAAGGACTAAAGTAGATTGCCCGAGTGGTGGAATTGGTAGACGCGGCAGGTTCAAATTCTGTTTCTGTAACAAGAGTGGGGGTTCAAGTCCCTCCTCGGGCACCAAATTAACATAGAGGACACAATGAAAGAACAACCACAGTCTATTATTAAGCGAATTGCCGAAACTAACAGCAAGAACGAAAAGCAAGATATTTTAGTTGAGCTGTTAAAAGATGATGACTATAAGGAATTTTTTGACGGTCTGCGCATGTGTTTTAGTTCGTTTGATACTTACGGTGTAAAGAAAGTTCCAGAAAAGACCGAAGACGAAGGACAAGGTCTTCCTTGGGTTGCGTTTGTTGATTTGCAATCAAAACTTGCAAACCGAGATCTTACTGGACATGATGCAAGAGATGCAATCTTGCTGTCAATGGATGTTGCTACACAAGAACAATGGAATGGTTGGTATCGACGTATTCTCATTAAAGATATGCGTGCAGGTTTTAGTGAGAGCACCGTTAACAAGGCTTGCAAGAAAGCAAAGAAAGAAGATTGGGGTGTACCGATCTTTGAATGTCAGCTTGCCCATGATGGTGCAAATCACGAATCTAAAATTAGTGGAAAGAAACTTATTGAAGTTAAGCTAGACGGTGTTCGTGTTATCACTATTGTCCGTACTGACGGATTGGTTGAAATGTTTAGTCGTAACGGTAAGAAATTTGAGAATTTTGGTCATATTGAAGATCAAATTAGTGCGGTTGTAAAAGAAACTGCTCTGCCATATGACGTAGTTCTTGATGGTGAGATTATGAGCGCAACCTTTCAAGACTTGATGACTCAAGTTAATCGTAAATCAAATGTAGATGCAAAAGATGCAGTTCTACATTTATTTGATTTTATTCCTTATACTGATTTTATGAAAAAGGAATGGGATCAAACTCAGCTAGTTCGCACTCAAATGGTTCAAGCATGGGTTAATACACATCAAACTAAATTGCCCAACGTAAAAGCACTCAGTTATGAAGATGTAAATCTAAATACAGAAGTAGGGAAAATAAGATTTGCTGAAATTAACAAACTTGCAATTGAGGGCGGATACGAAGGTATCATGATAAAAGATCCTAAGGCAGGATATAAGAGCAAGCGATCTGTTTCTTGGCTTAAGATTAAACCTTATATTGAGGTGTCTCTAACGGTTGTAGGATTTGAAGAAGGCACTGGAAAAAACAAGGATAAACTTGGCGCTCTTGTCTGCCTAGGAGTAGACGATGGTAAGACAATTAATGTTAGCGTCGGTGGTGGATTTAGCGATCAACAAAGAGAAGACTATTGGAACAATAAAGATTCCATTAAAGGAATGGTAGCAGAAATAAGAGGCGATGCTATTACTCAAAATAGAAATTCAAATGACTATAGTATTAGGTTTCCAAGATTTAAGACCTTCCGTGGATTTACAGCTGGTCAAAAAATATGATGCAAGGAGAAAAAATATTAAGAGACTTGTATAGAGCAATACTTGAAGATAGTACAAAGATCTATACTACAAGGTGGAGGCCAACGGATAGATTAGATAGATTAGATAGCTCTAACTCATCTGAGTATAACTCATCTAGGTGTGGAAAGACAATTACATTATCAATTGAGGATTATAAAAAACTTATAAGTCAGATAGAATATCTACACGAAGGTGAATGGACTAGTACCGGTTATCAATCTAATTCCCTTCATGAAAGATATATAGATTCAGTTATTAAAGAAGAACTACATGAAGAAGAACTTAGAGAAAAACATCCAAGTCTTAAAAAATCATGGAATAATTATCAATTGTTAAAAATATTAATTGCAAATGAAAACTCGAAAAATTAAAATCATTTCTTATCAATTCCCGTCTGAGTTAGAGCAAATTAAAGAAGATTATCCCGAAATAAAATTCTTATTTGATTATTGTATTGAAACGGAAACTAACGTAGTATGGGATAGGTATTCCCATACAAATACAATAAACTGTAAACGGAATTGTAGATGAGTTACATATAACCATGTTTTATTTAAAATTTCCTCGATCATTAATTTTTCTTGACTAGTAAATAAAAGATAGTATTATAGTAGAAACAATAGAGGAGACAGGATGGCAATTAAGGCACCACGTAAAAAGAAAGCTCGTGCAGCACCTTTAGTAAGAAGAGGTGGAAAATTATTAGATTTTAATTGGACCGGAGCCGCTGAGCTTTCCGGAGAGCAATTTCATAAATTAAGACATGCAGGAATAAGATTTTATTACGATAACTACAAGCCTGCTGATATGATAAAATTCTTGTTTCAATGGATGCAAGAAATGGGTGGATACAAGAAGCCTGAAATAGATGCAATTAAATGTGTTCCTTCTTATCGTATCAATATAAACACTTGCATATTATCTAAATGTTTGTTAACAGGAATGCCAGACGTACACGAAGACTGGAATGATTATTGGCTAGAATTGCCAGGAACATTTGACAAGAAACCAGATCCAGTAAGCACTACTATTAAAAACAAAATAGAAGAAGTATTAGAAGAAGGTAAGGAATTACTCAAAGCTAAAAAGAAAGAAGAAAGACAAAAAGCAAAAACAAATACAGAATACAAACCAACTATTCAAGATAGAATAAAAGAACAAGCGGTGATTGCTTATAGAGATATTGACGAATGGTTAGAAACTTTTATACAAGATCCAAAAACTTTTGATCCAAACGGATTTGACTTTTCTTCACATTTTGCTTCTAGAAAGATAACACAAGCTCATGCTAGAAAGATGAAAGTTTTCATGGAAGGTGAGCTAGAAGAAATGAGAGAATTACAGAACGCTCCAACTCCTGCAAAGTTAAAAATAATAAAGGATGATAGAGAGCGTGATATGATTGAACAATTAAAAGAAGGTTATTCTCATTTAAAGAAAGCGGATGTAACAAAACTACTTTCTGCTTTAGAAGGATTAGATAGTGCACTTGATATGATAATTGAAGAAGGAAAGGCTAATCGAAAAAGCCCAGTCCGAAAACCTAAGAGTGCAGACAAACAAGTTGCCAAAATCAAATATAAAGTAAAAGATGAAAAATATCAATTGGTTTCTATTAATCCTTCAAATATAATAGGAGCAAATGAACTTTGGGTTTTTAATACAAAGACTCGAAAAATTGGAAGATATGTTGCAGCTAATATTGATCCTACTGGCATAAGTAGAGAAGGATCTGGATTGCAAGTTAAAGGTACAACAATACAAGGATTTGTCGAAGCTGAAAGTTTACAACGAACTCTTCGAAAGCCAGAAGAACAGTTAAAAGAGTTTAAATCAGCAGGTAAGGTTAAGTTAAGAAAGCATCTTGAAACTATCAACACACTTGAAACTAAATTAAATGGTAGACTAAATGCAGATACTATTATTTTAAAGGCAAGTTAAGTTCGTAGATAAATACGAGTATGAAAGCCGACGAAGAAATAAAAAAAGTAAAGAGTGCCCTCGATCAGTTGGGAACAGCGATCGAGGGTTTCTCAAGACCAATTGATGCTAGAAACTTAGGTAGATTTTCTAGCGCAGGAATAACTGACAATTCTTCCAAAAAAGTTTTAGTTGTATCAGACGATGGTATAGCAGTTGAACATGCTCAAATTAAGCTCATCACTACTCATTTAGGTCTTCTCGGTAATTTAAATGTAAGAGGGGAAATATTCTCCCCTACATTAGATAGATTACAAGAACAACTTACCTCAGTTCAAACTATTGCAGAAAAATCTTTAAACAAACCTGTTGCTCCTTTTGTTATAAATGATAGAAGCATAAGTGGTGATAAGATAATCGGTGGGAAGATAGCTAAATTCCAAAGTACAGGAATAACAGACGAAGCATTTTCAACCTCTGTTACAATAAATGATTCTGGACTTAAGACAAATACTATTGAAGCATCGAATTGGAAAGGTGAAGTAGAATTTCTAAACGACGTAAGGATTAAAGGAAATCTAACAGTTGAATCATTGCATGTTAATAATTTAACAAGTGATAGTAGATTAGAACGTTCGTCTTCACTTAATTTTATACCTGAAAAAGGTTCAACCGTTGTTGGTAAAGGATTGCAATGGGCAGATGAAGATGGTCCTTCACACCAATTTGTATATAGAATAGGTAACGAAAGACTTTGGAGTTCAGATGACATTGATGTTCAAAAAGGTAAAGTTTATCGAATTAACAACAGAGAAGTATTAAGTGAAACTTCTCTCGGTACTGCTGTTACAAAATCAAACTTAAAAGAGGTTGGAGTTCTACAAGGATTAAGGGTTGTAGGTAATATGAATATAGACGAATTCCTTTTTTGGGATTCTAAAGCTGGTCGAATGGGATTAGGTACCGAAGCTCCAAATGCTATGCTAAGTCTAGCTAGTTACGAAGCAGAATACATAATAGATGTAGATCGCGAAGCAGTACGCACCGGAACTTGGACAACTGATGACCTTCATATTATAACAGATGACACTGTTCGTATTGCAATTTCTCGAACCGGTAATATTTCACTCGGAACTAAGAATAAACCAAACACTACGACAATACACGGAAACTTAAATATCAATGTTAATCATCCAGATGGTGATGTTGACTTTGAAACTGGTGGACCAGTTAGAATATCAGGACGTAAATTTAGCGTTAATTCAGAACCTCCAAAGGGAGGTTCTTATAAAATAGGAGATATCGTATGGAACGATTCTCCTAAACCAACAGGTTGGGTAGGTTGGGTTTGTGTAAGATCCGGTACACCCGGTATATGGAAAACTTTTGGACAAATTGGATCGTGATAGAAGAATTAATTACTGTATTGAAAAATTCAAGAAGAGCAAATAAGATACCAATAAATATTTGGCATTGTGTTCCACTTGTTACTCTATTTTTACTAGTGTTAATTGGATTTTTTGCTCCCGTAATTTGGCAAGATTGGGCATTAATTATGATTGCTTCTGGATTTGCTACCACTACTTTTATATTTTGGTGGTGGGTAGTTTATTCTGTTGCCAATACATACAAACAATTTAAAGAATTAACAGAACAATTTAGACTCGTAAATGAACTATTAATGGAAACACAAGAATTAATTAATACAAGGATAGAAGACATAAGTGACTATCACAATCTTAGCGAACGGTCAGAGTCGAGAAACAATTGATATTGACAAGATAAAAACTATTAAAATTGGATGTAACGCAATCGTAAGAGATTATGAAGTTGATCATTTAATCTGTGTTGATCGAAGAATGGCAATTGAAGCAACTGAACTAGGACATAATTCTATCTATACTAGAAATGATTGGGTTAGTTCTTTTAAAAGAATTAAAACAGTTCCTAGTCTTCCTTATGAAGATAACAACAGATGGGATGAACCTTTTAATTGGGGTAGTGGTCCCTATGCTGTATTGTTAGGTTGTAAATTAGATAATAAATTAGATCTTATCGGATTTGATCTACATAGTTCTAATAAAAAGATAAACAATATTTATAAAGGTACTAGAAATTACAACAATGAAGACCATCGAGCAATAGATCCAAGATATTGGATTTTGCAAATTGGAAAACTAATGGAAATATATTCTAATGTTACGTTTACTATACATCAACCTATTGAATGGATATTACCGGATAAATGGAACCATCCTAATGTTTCACTTGACAATTCAACGTTTTTCTAGTAGTATAAACATATGAAAAAAATTCATACATATCAATCGAAACATCATACAATATAATGCAAAGCATGGAACTAATTTTCCAGTTTGCAGAATCCAAATTGGAGACATTTCTCTTTATGGAATGTCAGTAGATATCAAAGGCCCAAGTAAAATGGTATATGATCAAAAAAATCCATTAAATTGCGGAGCCAAGTTATGGATTGAAACTGATGCAGATATTGATATAAAAGGAGAATGTTCATACCAAGATATTGAAGGTATGAAAAAAGAATTATTATAAGAGGTACAATGACAAAATATTATTCAACTAAGACTTATGGAAACGATAGAGGATTATCTTGTTGTTTTAGACAATGGCGTGCAGCTCATTCACATTGCTCTTTACTACATGGATATTCAATAGGCATTAAACTTATCTTCTCAACTGAAACATTAGATGACCGTAATTGGGTAATGGATTTTGGTTCTCTCAAACCATTTAAAGAATGGGCAGAATACATGTTTGATCATACTTTAATAATAGCAAGAGATGATCCAATGCTTGATTTCTTTATAAAGATGAATGAATTAGATGGTGGATTTAACGACATGGGAATATGTGATCTGCGTATTATAGATCATGTTGGATGCGAAGTATTTGCTGAACTTGCATACAATGCAATGAATGATATGCTTGAAGAATTTAAAAATGGCTCTGGAAGATATCCAGCAGGGGAATCAGTAAAATTAGTCAGTGTAGAAGTTTTTGAACATGGCGCTAATTCTGCTATATATGAAAGATAATAAATTGGTTATAAATGACATTAAAACGGTTAAGGTTCAAGCAAAGTCTCGTATATTGAAAGCAGAATGGTTATTTAGTCATGCTGATTTAAACGAAGTATATATTCAAGATAGATGGACCAGAGCAAAGGAATATTTGCTTTCTATAAAGGGGTGACAATTGACAAAAGTTTACACGCCGGGAGAAACAAAGGACCAACGAAAAGCTCGAAAAGAGAAAGAACGTCTTATAAAGGAAAAACAACTTTTGACGCCGGTTCTTTCTACAGTCCCTATCCTCCCTCCGGAATTGCCCCTAGTACCCAAGAACGATGGAAAGAAGCGGTACGTAGTATGTCTAAAACATGGAACCAAGTACAGAGCAGAATATGTAAACAATCTTCATCGAATGACAAAAAGAAACCTAACACTTGAACACGAATTTGTTTGCTTTACTGAAGATCCAACGGACATAGATCCCGAAATAAAAATTATGCCTCTTCCTCATATTGCTGTTTCGGGATGGTGGTATAAACCTATGTTCTTTAATCCTAATTTAGGATTAGAAGGAACTATTCTATACTTAGATCTTGACTTAATTATATTTCAAAATATAGATTATTTGTTTCAATACCAACCCGAAAAGTTTTGTATAATAAGAGATTTTAATCGAACAAACGTCAAGAATTATCAAAAAATGAATTCAAGTGTTTTTCGTTTAGAAACTGGGCAAAACAGTCATATCTATGAAGATTTCATAAAAGATCCAAAAATTAATAGCAGAAGATATCACGGAGATCAAGATTGGATATTTGCTAAAATGACTCGTGTTCCTGAAAAATGGGAATACTGGCCGGATGAATGGATACAAAGCTATAAATGGGAAATGAGAGGTAAACCAAGAATGACAAGAGATACCCGAGGTCATCGCAATTTTGAAACTGCAGGAGAACCTAGGATATTACAAAACACTTCAATTGCAGTATTTCATGGAGATCCCAATCCACATAATTGCATAGATCCATGGTGTAAAGAAAATTGGGGATAAATATAAACGAGGTGAAAAATGTCTAGTTCTATAAATCAAATGTATGGCAAACGTCGTACACCTATTACACAAATTGATAATAAAAATCCTAATAGAGTGGCCGGCGGCCTTAGAGGGCAAGGTGTTGATCATTTTGTTATGCTTGGAGAAGATGGAATGGAAAAATCTATCCCAACTCACAAGTATGTTCAAAGTTTAGAAGATCAAATACGTTCTCAGAAAGCATTAATTGAAGGTTTAGAAAAAAGGGTAGTTAGATTAAACCGCTTACAAGAAGAGTTAACTAGAACAGTCTCCCTCATTAACAGTCGCAGGACATAAAGGAGAATAAAATGGAATATCTAAATATGATTTGGTCTTGGATTGTAGCAAGGTTTGGAGAACCTACTACATGGGATGGATTTGCTCTTATTGCAATTGGCGTTGTTGCATTGTTATTCAAACCGTTGCTTTACATTGCAGCATGGGTTGCTATTGCATATGGTGCATACCGAGTATTCAAAAAAGAGGTTGAACCAAAGTTATAATTTACCTATTGGTAAATCACTTGAAGCTTTTATGTTCCATATTTGCTTTTTTTCAATACCTCTTTTTTGTGCAAATCTTTTTGCATCACAATTAGAACAAACATGAAAATAATTATTAGAAAGACGCTTTGGATCCATTTTGCGTCTTTCTCTTTGGAAGTCACACCCACAACTATCGCATCGAAGATTAACTATCGTTGCTCTTCGATAATATTCATGTTCATGTCCGTTTTTACTAGTCCGTACATGAATTCTTTTTAACACCGTTTGTCCTAATATCATATTGTATTTACATTAGGCTTACAAACGATACATATAAATACAAGAGGAAGAAACAATGATTGTACAATTAACTGAAACAGCAACTAAGAAAATTGAATCTCTTTGCAAAGAAGAAGGTAAGTATGCCGTCTCTCTTAATGTAAAAGGCGGCGGATGTGCCGGATTTGAATATGATTGGGGATTTGTTGATTTAGAAGAAGTACGAGACCTTGATGAAATTATTAAAACAGAAAACGGCAATCTAGTTATTGGACAAGAAAGTATTATGTTCTTATTTGGATCAATATTAGATTACAAGGATAGTAAGTTTGGAGCTATGTTTACTATAGAAAATCCAAGTGCGTCTAGTTCTTGTGGTTGCGGAACAAGTTTTAGTTATGATGTAGATAGTATGGATCCCTAAGTGATCCCTTAATGGAGTAATAATGGCAAGACAATTAGTTGATATAGGTGTAGAAGGTAATGACGGTACCGGTGATGCAATACGAGAATCTTTTCGTAAAGTAAACGAAAATTTCTTAGAACTTTACGCCGCATTTGGTATTGAAGGCCAACTTACTTTTGAAAGTCTTAGTGATACTCCAAGTGAATATACAGACAAAGAAAATACCGTCACAGTTGTTAATTCAACAGCTGACGGATTAATTTTTAGAGAATTAGTTTCAAATGGTTTCCTTACTGGAGACGTAGGTGATGATACTGTTAGGTTTGATTTTACAAACGAAGGCAATATCGTTGTAACTACAAGAAATTCAAAAGTAAGTGAAGACACAACTCCAACAGCAGGTGGCCCTCTTAATGTAGCAGGATTTGCAATTGGAAATGTAGGAACTGATACAACAGATGCAATTGATTTTGTTACTAAGCACGGTGCTGGATTTGAAGTACAAGATCTTGTTCCGGATATTAAGTATGTTGATGAGAATTATCTTGCTCGAGGAAATCCTGGAGAATACGCTAATGTACGCAACGAACCCGCAAATGCCAGCAGCTATACCCTTGCTGTAAGCGGCTACAGCGCTGGTAAAGCTGTTGTAGCAGCGCACAACTTAACACGCGCTTCCACGGGTGCAGCCTACACATACACGAGTACAGGAACCGCAGCAACTAATTTAACATCCGGAAATACTTATTATATAAGAAGAACAAACGAAAACAGTATTGCTTTGTATCCTTCTGCATCTGATGCTAGGGCTAATACAAACGTGATAACAGCATCTGGTGGTTCCGGAACACAAACATTAGTTAATAATAGTTACGACTCGGATCTAATGGGATTCTGGGAAGACACCGAAGCACTACCACGTAAAAGCACAATTCGACGTCAAGGTGACAGAATGGCTGGTCCTCTTTATTTAGATGATCATCCCGGAGAACTAGAGGGTGTAATTGGTCCTGGCGGATTAGAAGATTACAAAGCGGCATCCAAATATTACGTTGACCAAAACAGTTATTATTCTCCTACTAATCTTTATGTTACTACATCTGGTAGCGATATACAAAATGATATCCCATTAGCTAATCAAGGTAGATCTGCAAGGGCAGCATTTGCATCTATTAATAGAGCAGCACAAAAAGCAGAAGAGATAATGATTTCTGCTCCTGTGGAACCAGGACCATACGTACAAACTATTGTATATGATAATGCAACCGGTGTATCTGTAACTTCCACTGCTGGGATTAAATCTCCAGTTGCTGGAAGAAGTGCAGTAAAGAATCTAATAGATGCTAATCGATCTTTCATTGTTGAAGAAACTATAGCGTTTATTAATTCTACTTATACCAATTTTACTTACGACGAATCAACTTGTCGTAGAGACGTTGGGTTAATACTTGACTCTATCGTACTTGACGTTTTATCTGGTAACAATGCAAACTATTTGAGTCGTCAATCAGGTCTTAGATATTATTCAAATCCATCGGCACAAACGGCAATTAGTGAGCAGCTAACTCAAACACTAGCAGCGATTAATAAGATAAAGAATTTAACGAATGACATCTTGCAGAATTTAACCGTTACTTCTTTACAAACCGGTGATGCTATTGTAACGCAAACAATTGATGTATTAGAAGTAGTAGATGGAACTTCGTTGTCATCTGTTGCTGCAAAATTTAACATCATAATTGATATTATAAACGATGGTCCTTTAGAAGCACCAAACGTAGTTGATGGTTCAGTTTATCAAATTTCGTTTACAAATGGTGGAATGGGATATGTTGACCAAGGTAACGAGAATAATACCGATCTACTTCCTGGAAAGCTAGTTAGAGGTAAAACATCAGGTGCACTTGGAATTATTGTTCAATATCGTAGAGAAGTTGATCCATCTACAACAACCCCAACAGGTAACGATCAATTTGATCTTATATTAACTGAACCTATTGAATTTATACTTGGAGAACAACTTGAATATGCCAATCGCGTTAAAGAAAGACAAATTAGCATACGAGTTGAATCTGGTATTTATTACGAAGATTTTCCAATACGTGTATCAGAAAATGTTTCGATTAAGGGAGACGAATTCCGTCGAGTTATAGTACGCCCTAAGGATCAGGCATCTCAATCTTATTGGGCAAATACTTATTTCTATAGAGATTTAGAGTTTGACGGATTAACTGGTGATTCGGGATCTGTTACAGGAATTGAAGACACTAATCTTCCAACGGCTGGTATTCCTTATATTGATCCGCTAACAGGAACCCAAGTAGGATGGTTTGGAAGACATTACCTTTACGATCCAACAAGTGATATTGACATTTCGTCATTTGGTGCAACTAATCCGGGTAATTATATAGAAGCAGCAGAACTAGTTAATAGAAACAGAGAATTTATTGCAGAAGAAGTGATTGAATATATCAATGCAACTTATCCTTCATTAACTTATAATACCTCTACCTGTCGAAGAGATGTTGGATTAATTATAGATGCTATTGTATCTGATATGATAAATGGAGGACGTGCAGAAACCCTCCGTGCCCAAGGATCTTATTTTTATCAAACTGCACTTTCTGTTATAGCAAGCCAGGCTAGCGAAACCGAAGACGGAATTAATTATATCAAAACTATTGTTGCTAGTGTATTAGACAATTCAGCTTTTGGTGCAAAATTAGGATCTGTTGATCAAGTAATTGATACAGATTACACTCCCGAGAGTGGATCGGGTACTGCATTCAATTCATTAGTAAACTTAGTCGCATATGCGTTTGATGCTGATTTTAATCCTCCAAAACATAATAGAGAATTAGATGTCTTTATGATGGGTGATGCTACAATTATTCGTAACCTAACAGTTCAGGGACATGGTGGATTTATGATGGTACTTGATCCGGATGGACAAGTTCTAACCAAATCTCCATATTTCCAAACCGGTTCTTCATTCTCACAAAGTTTAAATCGTCAGACATTTCGAGGAGGAATGTTTATTGATGCATTCTGTGCTAACATTCAGGTCAATGTTGTTAGCAAGACAACTCCTTTTATATTACAAGTTGAAAGTGATGCAGGATCCGGATTGTTTGTAAGAAGGCCTCAAGTTCCTGCACCATTTTATATAGACGGAAATCGTTTCCAGTTAGTTGCTGTTACAGACTATGATTCCGGAACGGGAACTGCAACATTTTATCTTGATCCTACTTCAAATGAAGGTACTGGATTTACAGGTGTTACTTCAATATTACCAACGGGTGTTGATTTAGATTCATTACCGGTTACTGTAACAATACAAACAGCAGGTAATAGATCTATGCTAGGTAATGATTTTGTACAGATGAACGATCTAGGATATGGATTAGTTTGTGTAAACGGTGGATTATCTGAAATAGTATCTCAGTTTACCTATTATTGCTGGACTGCATACTATTCAAAAAATGGTTCGGAGATAAGATCACTTAACGGGTCTAATGCATATGGAGAATATGGACTAGTTGCAGAAGGGGCGGATCCAAACGAAATTCCAGATGATATCATATTACGTGATAATATGATACAACCATTTAAGATATTTAAATCAAATACAACCTTAAAATTAACAGGTACTGTATCTGTTGTATCTGGAGAAACATTAACTCAAGCAAGTTCGGGAGCAACAGGTGATGTTATATTTGATTCTGATACCAACCAAGTATATCTTGAAACTGTATCAGGAACCTTTGATACTGCAAATACTTTAACTGGTTCTACTTCTGGTGCATTAGGAGCAAATTCAATTCCAACATCTGTAACAATAGATGGATTTAATAACGATGTTGAAGCTATTTCTCTTTATGTTTATGACCTTGATCATAATCCACAAAACAATGGAGAAATTGATGTACTCCATGATAGTGGAACATTGGCTCGTTACGAATTATCCAATGTAACAAAAATAACAAACAGGATAGTAGGTGGAGTAATTAATCCTACATTCTCATATGGTGGATCGGGAACTTCTGCTTCTTTTAATATTAAGAAGACAGTTGACAATGGTTACTTAGTTGACATTGTATCGGGAGGTAGTGGTTATACCGCAGCTGAAACAGCTACAATAAGCGGAGCTATATTAGGTGGAGCAAGTCCTGCTAACGACTTAACTATAACTTTTGATACTGTAAGTGGTGGCGGTTCTATACTAACTGCAAGCGGAGCAGGAACAGTTCCAGCAAATAACGATACCCCAATAAAAGACGGTCAGGTTTATAGATTTAACTTTACGGTTAGCGAAAGTGGCTTTGCTGAAAATGGATTAATTGAAGCAACTGCTGCTAAGATTCCTGGAACTGTTCGACAGAACGCAGGATTTGTCTTTACTGATATTTCTAATAGAGATACATTAGCTGTGAAGCCTTCAACTGCTGTTAATTTTGATAACGAAGCAACTACTACTTACCGATCTATAGCTTTTGGTTCAACTGAGTCAACTGGTGAAGAAATAGCAACCGGTAGTTCTCTTGTAACTTTTGATTCCCCTTATGATTATATAAGATTGATTGTTAATATAACGGAAGCTGCAAATGCCGATCCAAGGGGTGGTGGCGGAACTATGGGAAGCACAATAGGTGATACCATTATTGCAATAACCGAACTTACAGAAGATGCAGAAATAAACAGATTAAATTCAGGAAATATGATTTTTGGATGGGATGGTAAATTACATCGTATCTCAAATTATGTAGACAGAGGTAGTTATGGTACAATTGAAATAACCGATGTAGATGGATCTGACATCATCAACTCTGCTTCATCTTCAAGCGGACTTATTACGCCGGTTGTGCAAGGTACTAATACTATTACATTAAGAGCTGGATTAACTGCAGGTGAAACCGGAACTATAACAATCAATATATCAACGTGTCGTGTTACAGGACATGATTTCCTTAACATAGGAACTGGTAGCTTTAATCAATCTAACTTCCCTAATGTATTGTTTGGTAATCCAAGAAACCCGCAACAAGCTAACGAAGTTGAAGAAAGAACAAAAGGAAGAGTGTTTTATGTTTCAACCGACCAAGATGGTGTGTTTCGAGTTGGAAGATTCTTTACAGTTGACCAAGGAACTGGAACCGTTACATTTGCTGCTTCGATCGCTCTTTCAAACTTAGACGGTTTTGGATTTAAACGTGGTGTTGTTATTAGTGAATTTTCAACTGATACTTCTATGGCAGACAATGCTTCTGATATCGTTCCAACACAATCTGCAATACGAGGATATGTTAATCGTCGACTAGGCTTTAATCATGTTGGTGACACCGTTACTGACTTAATTGGGCCTGGTGTTGTTGCTGCAACTGGAGGACAATTAACCGGTAACTTAAATGCAGGCGCAAATACGATAACGAATTTAGCTGCTCCTGCTAATGGTTCTGATGCAGCTACAAAAGATTACGTCGATGGATTAATTGAAGATTTTGATACCTTTGAAGAATTACGAAACACGTTTCCAAATTCTTATGATTCCGGACAAATAGTTATTGCAACCGGTCGTAAAAAGATTTATGTCAATAATGTTGTTAATGGGCCTTTTGCTGAAGGTGATGTAATAGACAATGGTACAGGCGGAACAGGAACTGTTGTTGATGTTCAAAGCGTTTCAGGTGATACATTATATGGTAACGGAGTTTTAATAACCTATAGTGTTCTTGCAGGGGCTATAAGTAATGGTAATACAATCACTGTTACAATTGGTTCAAAATCAGCAAGTGTTATTTCTAATCCATTTAACGAAATATCTAATGCAGATATTTCAAGTAGTTCTGATATTACTACGTCGGTAACTCGAACAAGTGGTATAGTTGAAGTATCTCTTGATTACCGTGCTGGTTCTATAGCCAACGCAGACATTAATGCTTCTGCAGCTATTTCTCAAAGTAAACTAACAATGAATGCTGCAACGACTAGAGCAAATGCAAGTGGTATTTCACAATCTGATCTAGGTCTAGCTAGTTTTGATTCGTCTACCTTTACTTCAACTAATGGATGGGTTGAACTAACAAATGGTGCATTAACTCTTTCTAAATTAGAAACTATTGCAAATAATCGAATACTTGGTAATATAAGTGGTGGTGCACTTGCGCCATATGCTATTCCAAGTACAACAGGATCTGGTATAAATTCAGTATTGTTAACACAAAATGACGGATCAATACGAGTTGAAAGTTTAAGATTAGGTGGTAACAATACTTATGAAGTCTTAAGTTTAAGTGGTACACAGTTAAACGTAAAAACTCCGGCACAAGGAACAGTCTTTACCGCAAATGGTGCAGTAAAGCCAACTATGCAAGTACCTGGTAATATTGACATAGGTAGTGCAGGAACTACCCAGTCAATACTACAAACTAACTCAGCACTTGCTGGAGAAAGTAATTTAGCAGTTGATTGGATTTATTCTAGCTTTATTGAAGCACCTGCTGAAAGAGGGACAGCATCTACAGGTATAGCAATTGGTGCTAGTACCGGTGTTACTACTGCTGGACAAGTTGGTATATTAGTAGCTGATGTTGGCGGCGGAACAACCGTTAAACCGTTTACTTTTAGTAAAACAGGTGTAGTACCAGACGTCGATGCAGTATATGATATAGGTAGTGCAAGTTTTGGTTATAATGTTATTTACGGAACATCAACATCGGCACGCTATGCTGACTTGGCTGAAAATTACACAGCGGATGCTATTTATGAACCCGGAACTGTTGTTGTGTTTGGCGGAGAGTTTGAAATTACAATTGGTTCTCGTAAAGGAGACGTGAGAGTAGCAGGTGTTGTTTCAACTAATCCGGCACATTTAATGAACGATAAGATGACAGGTGAAAATGTAACCGCAGTTGCATTAACTGGACGTGTACCAACTAAGGTACTTGGTAAGATTAAAAAGGGTGACTTAATGGTTACTAGTCCAATAAAGGGATACGCATGTGTTGATAATAATGCTAAGATTGGTACTATCATAGGTAAGGCACTTGAGAATAAAGATGATGACGGATATGGCATCATCGAAGTAGTTGTAGGAAGGGTATAATGGCACAACAAACCGTTAATATAGGTAGTTCTCCTAATGCAGGAGACGGCGATCCAACTCGTGTAGCCTTTACAAAAGTTAACATAAACTTTGACGAAGTTTATTCAAGAATTGATACTCTTGAAGAGGGTCCGGGTACAGGTACTACTGTAATCAATAGTATAATTGGTAACGTGTATGCTGAAGATTCAACTCTTTTAGTTGACGCACAGAACGCATCAATAAGCTGGAGCAACATAGTAAATGCTCCAGATTTCTTAACAGAAGTAACAGATATAAATGGATCAGTTTTTGGTGACGATTCAACTTTGTTAGTTGATGCAGTTAACAGTTCTATTCCATGGAATGTTATTAGTGATGTTCCAAATTTTCAATTAGCAGATGCTCCTTATACTGGAGATGTGCAAGGATCAATATTTGGCAATGATTCAACGCTTTTAGTTGACGGTGTGAATAATACTATTCCATGGAATGTTATTAGTGATGTACAAGTAACTGAATCACAACTATTTGTTGACTTTGCTAGTATTATTGCGGTTCAATTACAGAACAACGGCTTTCCTGTTCAAATGGCAACACAAACATTAGATATAAGCGGAAGTGTTTTTGCTGATGACTCCACGATGCTAGTTGATAGTGTGAACGGATTAATAGTTGGTAATGTTCAAACAGAACGAGTTGACGGTAATGATAGCGAAGACGGAGTTATATTACGAATCCAAGCCGGTATGGGAATTGTTACAGAGGGTGGTGAACTCTTATTGAGCGGTGGTTCTGGCACAACAAGAGGTGGAAATCTTACAATTCAAGGCGGAAGTGGATTAGGTGATGCCGGTGGTGATGTCTATATTAACGGTGGCGACGGTATTACTACCGACGGAGTTATCTATATAGGAGTTAATAACACCAATTGGTTACAATTTAATACTCCTACTGTTTATATCAACAATAATGGTGAACCAAACCCGCAAGCAGGAATGATTGCATATTCCGATGGAACAGCATGGAATCCGGCGGGTGATGGATTACAACATCTTAACGCATACCTAAATGGTGTTTGGGTTCAAATTGCTTAAATACAGTAGGAGAGAAACATGACTGTAGAATTAATTAATTTAGGTAGAATAGCAAACGACGGAACCGGTGACGATCTCCGAGAGGCATTTATCAAAGTAAATAATAATTTTGAAGAATTAGATCTACGTCAACCCGAGGCTACTACTGCGTCAAATAAGGGCGCTTCCGGAGAAGGAATTTTTTCTTCTAAAGTAGTAAATGATTTACAATTTAAGAAAATTATAGCCGGAACTAATATTACCCTTTCTTCTACTACAAATGATATTACTATTAGTTCGTTGGGAGGTCTACAAGATCTAAATATTAATTCAGATAGCGGAACTGTAGCATTAGAAGATGGCGACACATTAACTATAATAGGCGGTACTGACATTGAAACTAGTATTAGTGGTACTACCTTAACTATCAATTATACCGGAATAGCATCATTGTTGGCTGATCCCTCCCCTCAATTAGGTGCCGACCTTGAAGGTGATCAAAACGACATCGTTAATATCAATATCATACAAGCTAATAATTTTCAAGGGTCGCTTGATGGGTTAGTTTACGGAATTGATATTAGAACTATTAATTCATATTTTAATGATTTTGATTTTGGAGATGTTTCAGATCCTATATCTAGTGCATTTGAATATATAGTAAGAAACGTAGATGTAGATATGGGCACAGCTACAAACCCTAGTGAAGTTGAGATAGATTTCGGTACTAGTTAATACCCTGCTAAATATGATATACGAGGGGATATAGTATGTCAAATATTTGGAATCTACCATCAGGTTCAACACTTAGTACGCTGATAGAGAGGGTAACTGTTTCACTTGAGCTTCCGCTCGCAAATGGTTTAGTTAATCCGTCTATAGTAAAAATAAGTGGAAGTTTACCTTCTGGTCTACGATTAGTTGGTACTAGAATAGAAGGAACTCCGTTTCAAGTTTCAAGAGATGAGATTTCAACTTTTGTTTTACGGGCAACATTAACAGACGGAAGGTTTGAAGATAGAACCTTCCAGGTTGTTGTTTCTGGTCCTGATTCACCAATATGGTTAACAAATGAAGGATTATTACCAATAGGTAATAATGGTCTCTTCTTTATAGTTGACAGTTCGTTAGTTGATTTTGAATTACAAGCAATTGATGAAGATATTCCAGCAGGCGACGAATTAGAATATTTTATTGCAGATGACGACGGAGAATTACCTCCCGGACTTACATTATCAGCTGATGGAAGAATATCTGGTATTGTAGATCCTATACTTGCATTGGATAGAGCAGCGGGGTCTGGATATTTTGATGCAAATGGTTATGACGGATATCCATATGATTTTGGAGTATTAAGTGCAAGCGGATATGATTCATTTTTTTATGATTCCGGATTTTATGACGATGCAATCCCAACTCGTTCTCCTAAAAAATTAAATAGATTTTATCAATTTGCCGTTACAGTGAGTGATGGTGACACTGTAACAAGAAGAGTATTTCGTATCTATGTTGTTGGTGACGATTTTCTTAGAGCAGATAATACTATCATGCAGGCTGGGACCGGATTGTTTACGGCAGACAATACCTATGTTCGTACTCCAATCTGGTTAACTCCAAGTGAACTTGGTTATAGACGAGCTGATAATTACCTAACTTTATTTTTAGATACACTTGACACTAGTGAAGTACAAGGAAAGATTCGATACCAGTTAGTTCCAGAAAATGATGATAACACTCTTTCTGTATTACCACCAGGTATGACATTAGACAGTATAACGGGTGAAATTTATGGACGAGTTCCGTATCAACCTGCTGTTACTAGAGAATATAAATTTACAGTAAGAGCAACTCGATTTACAGGAGATATTAATCAAGTTACTGTAACTGGTGTTGTGTATGAAGATACATTAATAGGAAAAACTTTTCTCAAAATTAATAAACTACCAACCGGTTTAGATGACGGAGTTGATGATTTAAATTCACTTCTTAATCGTAGAGTTAAGATTGAAAACTCTGCTTATACTATAACCGCAGTTAATGGAACTTTTGACAATTATGATCTATTAACCCTGTCATCCAGTTTGGCTCCTGCTTTTGCAATTAATTTAAACGAAGAGGCAATCAGTCCACAGACTTATATCTTTGTAAAAAGTTTAGTAGAAAGTCAAAAAGTAAGATTACAAGGTAGTACCTTTCGATTTACAGACACCGAATTGTATAATGTCCAAAGTATTACTCCATTTACAACTTGGGTAATTGAATATTCAGACTCGTCTAACTTAGAGATAGATCCAACAAATATTGGTCTACCTTCGGTTGTTGAGACATTTGACGAAGCTGTTGCGAGAGTTTTTCCAACCGCAGTGTTTGAAACCAATGCTGATAACCAACTCATTCTCCGTGTTCCTTCTACTAGTACAAATAGAAATATATCAAGAATTGAATCTTTGTTTGCACCATCTAATAGTTTAATTACGATAGAAGCAACGTTAACTGATTTTTATGATCGTATTGATTTAGACGTTGGATTACAAAGGACATTAGAAGCAGGACGCAATATAGGTATAGGAGCATACTCGGATACTTCATTCTCAATAAATGTAATAACGGGAGCAACAGACGAAACTACACAACCATTTAAAGATAAAACATTTACAGTTAAGATATTAGGTGATGTTGAATCAACTATAACTTGGTTAACTCCATCTGATCTTGGAACTATTAATGCCAATTTCCTAAGTACATTTAAAGTAGAAGCACAAACTTCGGTTCCGAATGCAAAATTGTTGTATCGTGTAATTGAAGGTAGGTTACCGCCTGGGTTAGAAGTTGTATTTGATGGAGAGATAATTGGTAAGGTTAAACAATTTGGTGAAGTTGGTCAACCCGGATTAACTGTTTTTGACAGTGGAAATTGTATATTTGACGGAGCCGATACATCTTTTGATAGAGAATATGTCTTTACAGTTGAAGCAAGAGATAGGTTTAATTTTTCCGCTACCACTAGAACATTTACAATATCAGTAATAGATCCAAATGATTTACTTTATAGCAATCTATATTTGAAACCATTTTTACCTATATCACAAAGGCAAGCATATACTCAGCTTATATCAAATCCTGATATATTTCCATCTGAATTAATATATCGTCCGAACGATCCTGCTTTTGGATTACAAAGAGATGTAAGAATTTTAGCTTATGCAGGAATTGAAACTAAAGAGGTTGAAAATTATGTTGCCGCTGTTGCTAAGAATCATGGCAGAAAAAAATTTAAATTAGGTAACATTAGAACCGCAATAGCTAAGAATCCGGGTAGCAACGATATAGTTTACGAAGTAGTCTATGTAGAAGTGATAGATCCTTATGAATCAAGAAACGGTAAAGTTAGGGAAAGTTTTTCAACCCTTAATAACGATAAGATAACAGCAGACATGATCAACTACGATACCCAAAAGGACTCTTTTCAAACAAATACCGGTTTACCTGAAATGTATGTTAATGGAAATAGAATAACAACAGAACAACTTTATCATAAAATTTCGGGGGATGATACTATCATAACAATCGGAGACGAAGATATAATAGATGAAAATGGAAATATGGTCACGGTTGTCTCTACTACAGATAGTGAACCTTTTAAATTTCGTCCTCGTAAAGGGATGAATACAATAACAGCAGACAGTGATGCGGTTAATGTTGGAAACAAAGGTGATAATACTCGTTACATTTCTAACATTACGAATATGAGAAACCGTATAAAAGAAACAGGAGTAACTGAAAGAAACTTTTTACCATTATGGATGAGAACGGCGCAGTTGGGAGGCATACAAGAGATTGGATATACTCTTGCTCTTCCTTTGTGTTACTGCATAGCCAGCGGTTCTTCACAAATAAAACTTAATTTAGAAAACAATGGTTTTGATTTCAAGACACTTAACTTTGAAATCGATCGTTATGTGATAGATAGCACAACAGGTAATTCAAACGAGCAATATATCTTGTTCGCAAATTATCAATTCAATATAGCATAATGATAAATATAGAGAGGAAATAACATGAGTAGTAACATAGTAAGCACCACAATTGACGCGGAATATCCAGTTGCGGGACAAGATAACGATACCCAAGGATTCCGTGATAATTTTTCTATCATAAAAGACAGTTTAGCAGCAGCTAAGGCCGAAGTTGAAGAATTGCAAGACGACACCGCAAAGGTCAATACAGGAAATGATTTTTCAGGAAATGACATAAGTGATGCCAACCTTGTTCAGATAACAGAAGAGTTTATTGAACTTGGTACATTTGCCGGTAGCTTTGATTTTAGTTTTTTAAACGGACATTATCAAACCGCAGTTATTTCTGATAACCTTGCTGTTAATTTTGTTGATTGGCCTCCTTCTGGTAAATTAGCAAAGATGCGAATTGAATTAATTCCAAATAATGCTACTCAAAAGACATTGTCTTTTACATCCGAAGCTGGCGGAATTTTAATTAAATCTTCTGATTTTCCATCACCGTTTACTATTGAAAATTTTACAAATCACTATATAATGGATGTATGGACATATGATGGTGGAAATACTGTTTATATGAAATATGTTGGATTGTTTGTTTGATGCATCCGCTAGTTGGAGATTTATCTAAATTAACTGACAATGATCTAGATGAAAAGACTCGAGACATTCGTCGAAAAGTCTTTATGGTGAGAAACCCAGAAGTACAAGCTCAACTTATAAACGCATTACAGGATTACGAAGAAGAAGGCAGACGTCGACAATCTTTAGCACTCAAAAAAATGCAAGAAAAAGACGATGATTCACTTGACGGATTAATAAATATAAGCTAAAATAAAAGCATGAAGATTGACAAATTTGGTGTTCTTTGCTTTTCATTTAACGAAATTATTGATACACTCTATCAAGGAAAGATAGAGTCCGTACCTAATATGGTCTTTGAACAGTGCAAAGAAATAAAAGAATACAACGATTCTGCAAAGTCATTAGGTACAGACCAATTGAGGTTGTATCAGCCTCAAGATTGCACGATTGAAGAATTTGATTCTAATTTACAATCTATTTGGTTTATTCCAGAAGAATATAAAAACAAAGATATTTTAACCTATTGCTTATCTTTATGTGAAAACAAAGATCAAGAAGAACGAGTTAAAGAAGAATATGAAGAATTTAAAAAAAGAGATATGATACCATTACTTCAATTTTTATTATATCTTGTAGAATTTATGCGAAAAGAAAAAATAATTTGGGGTGTAGGACGAGGTAGCTCTGTTGCGAGCTTTGTCTTATTCCTTATAGGAATTCATAAGATTAATCCAATCCAGTATAACCTGGACTGGAAAGAGTTCCTGAGATAAGTAAAAATAGGAGGACATTTTAAATGCCAGCAAAAGAATCTCAAAGAAGAACACACAGAACAGCAAATGGAAAAACTATTGATATGGATATGCTTCGCAAGCGTAATGAATTAACATTAGCAGTTGGTAACCAACGTGTTAACGCACGCGGAGACGAAATTGGACCCGGCGGAAAGATAATTCGAAAACGCGAAGATGTAATGAGAGACTACTACACAAGTCAAGAAGGTCTAGTACCGGATGAAATTTCTTCCGGTTCTAAAAAAGAACATATCGAAAAGAGATTCCTAGAGGATAAAAATCTTCTTACTGAGGATACACCTAATCGCTCTAAGAAGAGATCAAAGAAAGAAGAAGCTGTTGCAGAAACAGTTGATGCTCCTACAGCCGCAGAAGAAGCTGAATGGGAAGAAGACGAAGACGGAAATTTTACAAGGAAGTAATATGCAGAAATTTACAGGAAGACTAAGACCTGTTAAAGACAGAGTTATCGTTCAAGACATGGAATTTGGTGAGCAAATAACCAAATCAGGACTTGTACTTCGTTCAGACGACGGTAAAAGCGAAGGAATAAAACCACGTTGGGGTAAGGTTTATGCAAAAGGACCCACTAACAAAGACGAATACCAAGTTGGTAATTGGGTTCTTGTAGAACACGGTAGGTGGACTCGAGGAGTAGTGTTTAATGAAGAAGACGGCTCTAAAATTACATTAAGAATGGTAGAAGCTAAGTCGATAATGCTTGCAAGCACAAGTGAAGAAAAACCAACTGACTACCCAACTAAGGCCATTGATTATGACTGATAAAATAGATTTAAACAGGTATAAAGAATTTGTAGAAGAAGTAACTTCAAATGAATCTAATAATTTAGAATCATTAACAACCAGGTTGCAGGAACTCGATAAAACTGTTAATATAGCTTTATTGTTAACAGGTTCTAGCGGTATCGCTAGTGAAGGAGGAGAATTCAGTGAAATTGTTAAAAAGTGTGCATTTCAAGGTAAGCCTATGGATGACGCAACTGTCTACCATCTTAAAAGAGAGTTGGGCGATATTATTTGGTACTGGATTAATTCTTGTCGAGCACTTAACCTTGATCCTAATGAAGTAATTGCAGAAAATGTCAAGAAACTTGAAAGCCGGTATCCAGGCGGAACCTTCGACATCTACCGAAGTGAAAATCGAAAAGAGGGCGACCTCTAAAGAATGGCAGGCTTTTGAAAATATAAAAGCCTCATTAAGTGAAAATCATTTTATAACAATACCAATGAGTCCCGGAGAATGGTATCTCAATGCTGAACTTCGAGACTCGTCACTTGCTAAATATAGACTGCGTGAAGACTGGAAAAAATATCATAGTCATCTTGCACTTCTTGGATTATCATATGATCAGTATCTTGACTCATGTCAACGTAGGTTAGCACTTTATAATCCAGAAATATTAGCAAAAGAAATTTTAAGTGTGCAACCAATGACTGATTTATATACAAATATGGTCAGTAAATATCATGGAGATTCAGAATGAACACATCACAAACAATTACGTATGACGAAGGATTGCGTCAATTTATGATTAATCTATTTAATCAAACTGCAATCGGAGTTGGTATTACCGGATTAATTGCATGGATAGTTGCATCTGTACCTGCAATTTCCAGTCTTGTCTTTGGAACCCCATTAATATGGATAGCTATGTTTGCTCCTCTAGGAATGATACTTTGGTATTCATTCCTAGGTAGACAAAGTATGAGCCTTAATGGAATAAAGGCTTTTTATTATATTTTTACCGCTGTCATGGGTGTTAGTATGGCAAGCATCTTTATGCTTTATACCGGTGTAAGTATTGCTCAAGTATTTTTTATTACTTCGGCAGTTTTTGGATCTGCAAGTATATATGGTTATACCACTAAACGAGATCTAACTGCAATGGCATCTTTCTTAGTCATTGGGTTAATTGGAATTATCATCGCAAGTATTGTTAATATTTTTCTTGGATCTTCTATGTTGATGTTTATTATCAGCATATCAGGAGTGGTTATCTTTACAGGATTAACTGCTTGGGATGTGCAATATGCAAAAGAAATTTATTCTAAGACTTCGGGTGAAGAGCAAGATAAAGGCGTATATGATGTTGCAATCAATCTATATCTAAACTTTATCAATCTTTTCCAGATGTTGATGAACCTATTAGGAGAACGAAAATAATGAAAGTTATTAATCTTTGGGCTGGACCAGGTGCTGGAAAATCTACTACTGCGTCTGGTCTTTTCTATTTACTTAAGACTAATGATTATAATGTAGAATTAGTAACCGAATATGCTAAAGACATGACTTGGGAAGGTCGTCATAATATATTAAACGACCAAATTTATGTTACGGCAAAACAGAACCGAAGGCTCTCTCGACTGTTAAATCATAATATGGATTTAGTAATTACCGATAGTCCTTTGCTGTTAGGTGTACATTATGCTCTTCCCGGATATCTTTCAGACACGTATGAGCCCTTATTAATGGAACTTTGGAATCAATACGAAAATACAAATTTCTTAATTAACCGAACTAAGAAATATAATCCGATTGGAAGAAACCAAAACGAAGATGGTGCTCGAAAGATTGATCAAGATTTAATAGAATTTCTTAAGACAAGAAACTTGTCATATGAAACAGTAGACGGTGATGTAAACGCACCACATAAAATATTTGAAAAATTAAAAGACCTAAATCTAATCACTTGACATTTTGTAAATTTACGCTATTATAAAGCATGAGATTAAGTACAGATAAATTAACAGGTATAGGTACTACTGGTGCAACAGGTATTGCACTAATGGTTTTACATGCAACAGGATATATTATAGGATGGGCTTGGCCCATCCTATACATTCTCTTGATTATAGCTGGCATGGGCCAAGAAACAGAAGGAAAGAAAAAGAATGCCGCAACACGCAATGATTGACCTTGAAACATTAGATACCAAACCAAATTGCACCGTTCTTACATTAGGTGCTGTAAAATTTGATCCAAACTCTCTTGAAGAGCCACACAGCGAACTTTACTTAAAGTTTGATATTGATCAACAAAGTGATTTAGGACGAAGTGTAAGTGATGACACTATTGAATGGTGGGCAAAACAATCTCCAGAAGCACAAGCTGCTGCATTTGACCCTGATGGACGTGTTACCGTAGAAGACGGGCTTGATCAACTTACTAAATGGATATGGGGATCTAATACTATTTGGGGGCAAGGATATGGATTTGATATGACTATTCTTGAAGATATGTATCGTATGGTAGGAAAACCCATTCCATGGCAATTTTGGCAAATTTTAGATAGTAGAACACTTTTTAAAGTATTGGGAATTGATCCGCGCAAGGGTATCCAAACCAATGAACACAATGCACTAGCAGATGCATACTATCAAGCCAAAGCAGTACAGATAGCTTATCAGACTATGGAACAAAAATGATGAGACCGGAAAACATATTTATGTGTATATTCTCATCTGCATTCTTTTTAGTAGCAATTTATACAGTGTTCCTTCTTATTCCTAATAATATTGAAAAATCAAAATTAAGATACGAGGCATCTGTAACTGTTTGTGAAGAAAATGGTTATCAATTTATGTTAATTCCAGTAGACGAAAGTAGTGGAGCTATCTATGTTTGTGTGGATGAAATGAGCAGACTATACCATGTAGGAGATTTATTATCTAAATGAAAGAATTATGGACTGAAAAATATCGACCAAAAACAGCAACGGGATATGTCTTTCGAGATGAGGCCCAGAAAAAACAAATAGATACTTGGATTAAAGATAAGAGTATTCCACATTTGCTTTTCTCAGGACATGCAGGTATTGGCAAAACTACCCTTGCTAAACTTTTGCTTAATGAACTTGAAGTGAATGATTTAGACATACTTGAGATAAACGCTTCGAGAACTAACTCAGTTGAAGATGTAAGAGATAAGATCGTACGTTTTGTACAAATGATTCCTTTTGGTGACTTTAAAGTGGTCTTACTTGATGAGGCTGATTATCTTTCACCAAATGCACAAGCTGCACTTCGTGGAGTTATGGAAGAATATCACACAACGGCAAGATTTATCTTAACATGTAATTATCCAAATAGGGTTATTCCTGCATTGCATTCACGGTGCCAAGGATTTCATATTTCAAAGATAGACCAAACTGAATTTACTGCCAGAGTTGCAGAAATTCTTATATCAGAAGGAGTTAATCCAGATCTAGATATACTCGATACATATGTTAAAGCTACCTATCCAGATTTAAGAAAATGTATTAATATGGTACAGATGAACTGTTCGGATGGTAAATTAATATCACCTAGTCAAGCCGATACTGGTAGCCAAGACTGGATGATAGAAATGGTAGACTTATTTAAAGCGGGCGAAATATACAAAGCAAGAAAATTGCTATGTGGTCGAGTTCGTCCTGAAGAAATGGAAGTTATCTATCGATGGCTTTATGATAACATAGAATTATTTGGTGAAAGAGAAAATCAAGATAAAGCCGTTATTATAATTAAACAAGGTTTGGTTGATCATACTTTAGTTGTTGATCCTGAGATCAACCTTGCAGCAACACTAATTAAATTAGGAAGAATATAATGATTAAAGCTATACTAGCATGTGATGACAAAGGTGCTATTGGTCTAAATAAAAGTTTACCGTGGCCAAAGAATAAAGAAGACATGTCTTGGTTTAAGGACCAAACAACCGGACACATTGTAGTTATGGGGTCTAAAACTTGGCTTGGTTCTCCTCTACCAAATCGAAAGAATGTAGTAGTTTCTAAAAAATCTCCAGAAATATATGAGGGTGCATTTAGAGTAATTGGTAAAAACTTGTTAGAAGAAATAAAGAACTTGGAAGAAGAATTTCCAAATCTTATTATATGGGTAATAGGAGGATCACATTTATTTGAAAATCTATTACCGGTTATATCTCAACTTTATCTAACTCGTATACCTGGTGAATTTGATGCTGATACTTTTATTGATTTAAATATAATAGATAAAAATTTCAATAAAATATTAATAACTGATGTTAGGACTGCATCGTTTGAAATATGGGAGAAAAAGAAAATATGATAGAATATCTTAAGGCTTTAGAATATGTAAGAGACAACGGTAAATGGAGAAGTAATAGAACGGATATACCGGCTAAAACAGTTTTTGGTTATCAAATGAGATTTGATTTGCGAGAAACATTCCCAGCAGTTACGACTAAAAAATTAGCGTGGAAGAGTGTTGTAAGCGAACTATTATGGATGCTTGAAGGTTCTACTGATGAACGTAGGTTAGCTGAAATACACTATGGAAAACCAAGAGGTGAATTAATAGGTAAGAATACTATATGGACTGCAAATGCAGATGCTCAAGGAAGAGCACTTGGTTATATCAATAATGATATAGATAAGAACCTTGGGCCAGTATATGGTAGTCAATGGAGAAACTGGGATGCAAAGTTGGGACATGTAGATCAAATTTCAAAACTTCTTGATTCGCTTGAACTTGCTCCAAATAGTAGAAGACACATTGTTTCTTCTTGGAACCCGGATCAAATTGATTTAATGGCATTACCTCCTTGTCATTGTTTATTCCAGTTTCATGTATTAGACAACGAACTTTCGTGTCAATTATACCAAAGGTCTTGTGATCTGTTTTTAGGTGTTCCTTTTAACATCGCTAGTTACAGTTTGCTTACCCATATCATAGCAAAGATTGCAGGATTTACTGTAGGAGAATTTATATGGAATGGTGGAGATGTTCATATATATCAAAACCATCTTGATGCAGTTGACGAACAATTATCGCGGCAACCATACAAAGAACCTAAACTCATAATGCCAGAATTTGAAACATTAGAAGATGTATTGAAATTAACTCCATCTGATTTTAAATTAGAAAATTATCAACATCATTCGGCTATAAATGCAGAGATGGCAGTATGATAGATGTTGAAAAGGTAATATCTAATCTTCGTGAAGTTTATGATCCTGAAATGCCAACTGTTAATGTTTACGATCTTGGATTAATATATAATATTGAAACAAACGATGACGTCTTAAAGATCACTCATACACTAACTAGTCCAATGTGTCCTTTTGCTGAATTTATTATGGAAATGATAAAAGAAGCAGGTATGCAAGACACCGGAGCAACCTCGTGTGAAATAGATCTCACATTTGAACCACCGTTTACTATTGACATGGTTCCCGAAGAAACTAGAATGTATATGGGGTGGGATTAACCCACCCCATATATTCTAATCACCGTATATGTTTAATACTTCTTTAACAGCTTGATGTCTTTCAATATCATTGTCTGTAAATTTAACTATGTCAATATAATTTGTATTGCGTCGATTTAATAATGTAATAAAATCAATTAATCCATTGTCTGCCTGTCGATCTGCTTGTGCTAGGTCTCCAGTAACTGCCATTTCTGAATTTTCACCAATTCTAGTTAATAGCATTTTCATTTGACTTGGAGTTGCGTTTTGCATTTCGTCTGCAATGATAAATGAATCTTTAAAAGTTCTACCTCTCATATAAGCAAGTGGTGCAATTTCTAAAACACCTTCTTCTATCATGCTTTGAAGATCACGTGCAGTGAAATAATCTCGAAGTACATCAAACATTGGTCTTGTCCATGGAGCCATTTTTTCTTCTAATGTCCCTGGCAAAAATCCAAGATCTTCGTCAGCATTAACTGCTGGACGAGTAATAATAATCTTGTCAACGTTACCATCCTTAAACTTCTTAACCCCTGCCAAAACAGCCAGCATGGTTTTACCCGTTCCCGCAGGTCCGATCCCAAACACTATGCTTTTTTCTGGATCAAGTAGCTTGAGGACGTAATCTTCTTGGTGTATGCTTCTTGGTAAGATTTTTACTTCTTTTTTCTTTTCAAAATCTACATTCACTACGTTTGAGAACCGTTCTTGGCGAGCGGCCTTCCTCTTTGCACTCATAAATTTCCTCCTTATGGAAATATAAGTAGGACATCTCTTAGTCCTACAATGATATTTACCGATCATTAATAAGAGTAAAACTAGAAGTTTATAAATCATTATACGATAAATACATTTAAGATAGGAACTCAAATGAAAGATATACTTGACTTACTCAAAAATATTGAGACCATAACTGAAAATCCTAACTCTTTTCAAATTTTAAAAGACTTTGAAAGAGTGTTAGATGAATTAGATTTATATGTTTATGAAAACTGGGAAGATGGCGAACTTGCTATGGGACCAAAAGTTGAAAGATATTGGATCACTTGTGGGTTCATGTGGGACCGTGATAAGATGCCAGATCCAATGGGCGGAAAACGACTCCTTGATTATGATTGTAAAGTTAGATATGCTAAAGAAAGTTTAATGATACCAAGAAAGATTGAAAGCCCTAATGATTTAAGACCCGGTACAAAAAAAGGTAAGATGGATCGAAAAGAAGTTTGGATTGTTGAAATTGAAATGCCAAAGAAATTGATGAAGGATGTGTTTAGCGGACATAAAGAAATTCTTGATCAAGAAATTCAATCCAGAGAAGAAGCAGCACCTGTTGCACAAGATGCTGATGTTGAAGCTGCACAGACTGATGATATAGGTGGCGACATGGAGACCGGAGAAGATATTAGAGGTGCAATATAATGAGTTTAAGAAAAGGGGACCTTCGTAGTTTAGTTCATAATGTAATAGAAATAGATACCTATTCTTCAAAGATGGGAGACGACAAGGATATCGTAACTATTAGTTTTGTGGTTAGAGATAAGGACCCTGCAAAAGATTTAGTAAGATTTATTGAAGGTGGGTATGAGTTTGTTTTGGATGCAGATGAAACCGATGGTGAGCAAGAAGATGCAAAATACAGAGTGTTTGTTGAACTAGAAAGAACAAAGGATGCAATTGATCAAATAGTAGATATATTAGACGGTGTTGGTAAATTAGCAGATGTAGATAATTGGCGATTTCGGTATCACAAAAAGTTTAGAAGCAACAACGCTTCAAGAGAAGAGTTAGAAGGAGAAATTCCAACTGATCCAGATGCTTACCTATTAAATATAAACGAATCGACTATGGATAATTATAAGAATTTTTTCAATCGTTCATTTGTTGATAGCATAGAATTAATGGATGATATCTTAACTATAAGAAAAATATATTCTCAACCTATATCATTTCGAGTTCTTGATTTTGGCGACAGTGTAGAAATGAACGAGGCAATAACCGAATCACTTAATTTTAATGACTGGGCTGAAATTATATACCTTACTAAATACCTCGGAGATTATAATATTAGCAAATATGGACAGAAACTTACTATTGAAAACGAAGGTAAGACACTAGTCCTTAATCGACTTTAAGACAGGACAAGATATGAGATTTACTTTTGATTTTACTAAAGATCAAGTTAGAGAATTACTAAACAATTCAGAATCAGACGAATGGTACGAAGCAATGGTTGAAATATTACCGTTGTGGAGTATTAATACTCCACAACGAGTGGCTGGATTTATCGCACAGACTGCACACGAGAGTAATGGATATCGTAGACTAAATGAAAATTTAAATTACTCTGCAGAAAGATTAAATGTTGTATTTCCAAAATATTTTCGTCTCGCTGGCAGAGATGCAAACAACTACCATCGACAACCTGAAAAAATTGCCAATGTAGTTTATGGTGGTCGAATGGGTAATGGACCAGAGTCAACAGGTGACGGATGGAAATTTCGAGGTCGTGGAATTATACAATTAACCGGTAAGAATAACTATCAAGCATTTGCTCGTGTAATGGACATGAACTTAGATGAAGTAATTGAATATATTGAAACTAAAAAAGGTGCAATAGATTCTGCATGTTGGTTTTGGGATTCTCGAAATTTAAACCAACATGCAGATGAATATGACATATACGAAATGACTCGATTGATAAATGGTGGTGATCATGGATTAGCTGATCGCAAACGCCGTTGGGAGTCTGCATTAGACCTTTTTTCCTCACACCGTTCGGCGATCCGTCGATATCCCCAAACGGTGAAAAAGGGATCTCGTGGAGAAACAGTAAAGAAGATACAAGAGGCATTGGGAATAACAGCAGATGGAATCTTTGGAAGCGGAACCGAAGCACACCTGCGCCGGTGGCAGATGGAGAATGGCCTAGTAGCAGACGGAATAGCAGGACCAAAAACAATATCGGTATTATTGAGATGATACCTTTTTTAGGGTCTCTTAAAATTTATGCTATAATTGGTGTTGCAGTCATTGTTATGATTGGTGGATTTTATTGGTATTATACTGATTCACAATCAAGAATTCAGACGCTATCTGAAAACAATGCCAAACTAGAAACCGCAGTAAGTATAAACGAAGAGACGATTTCTAGCATGAAGGCTGATCAAGAAAAGATAGCGTCTGAACTCCGTAGAGTAAATGAAGAATTTCAAAACATACGTATTCAAAATAATGAATTACGTGATAGATTAGGAAAACATGATATAGGTGCACTTGGTAATGCAAAACCAAAATTAGTTGAACGTGTAATCAATAATGCCAGTGAAAAAGCAGGTAGATGTCTCGAAATATTAAGTGGAGCGCCTCTTACAGATAAAGAAAGGAATGCAAAAAATGCAAGATCGTTCAATAGTGAATGTCCTTTTTTGTGGACTGGTGATTCTCGTCCTTAGTGGATGTAGCTCAGTTAAACCATTAGAAATTTCAGCTAAGCCAATAGACAGGCCAGAACTTGTTCTACCTTCTGCTGATCAACTCAATTTGCGTATAATTGACTGGGTTATTATAACTGAAGAAAATTACGAAGAAGTATTTTCTCAATTAAGAGAAACAGGGAATGATCCTGTTTTATTTGGACTATCTGATAAAGGATACGAAAATTTATCTCTTAATTTAAGTGATGTAAGAGCATTTATCCAACAACAAAAAACTATCATTGCTGCATACGAAAGATATTATAAAGATGCAGAAGTAGCTCTTAGTCGTGCTCAACGAGAAGTTCAATCCGTTAATCAACAAGTAGAAAAAGAAAATAAATCAAGAGACCAAAAATCATTCTTTGAAACAATTAATCCCTTCTGATAAATATTAACATAGAGGGAGGGTTCGATGCCAAGACAAAGACCAGAAGACTTCGAGCCGTATTCAGAATCAGAAACGAGATATTGGACTGGAAGAACGAAGCAAGAAGTTAAAAATGAAGAAATTTACGACGATGCCGTTGTAGTTGAAATGAATGAAAACGGTACAACCAAAAAAGTTAAACTTGACTTAGAAGTTGATACTTCTATTAAGGATTTAGGTGTTAATCCTTTTAAAAATCTAATACACCTTGCAAGGGCGTTAGACTCTTGGAGAATTTTTCCACGGATATTCATTTCTGTTTATATCTATCTGCTTTACGAAGTTGTGATTTGGGCCATGGAAGTAGAAAATTTATCTCTTGAACAATCTGGATTAGTATCTATAATAGTAGGTGCTGGAGCAGCTTGGTTTGGTCTGTATGTTGGATCAGGAAGGCGAAAGAATCCAGACGAATAAGTTAAGTACAGTATGGATGATCATTACAAGACACTCGGAGTACAAAAAACTGCCTCACAAGAAGAAATTAAATCTGCTTTTCGAAAACTAGCAGCAAAACACCATCCTGATGCCGGCGGAGACGAAAACAAATTTAAAGAAATAAGTTCAGCATACGATACGTTAAAAGATCCTGACAGAAGAGCAAAGTATGATGCTCCTCAAAATCCTTTTAATAGCGGACATCATCAAGGTGGATTTAGAGACGATGCATATGTTCATAATGTAGATGATTTATTCTATGATCTTTTCCGTAGAAATGCAGGACGTAATCAACAAATGAGAAATCCAGATATAACAATAGCAGCAAATATTGATCTTATTGATGTATTAGAAGGTAAAGAAATTATAGCTAATTATAGATTACGAACAGGTAGAACCGAAACTGTTACTATTAATGTGCCGCCCGGAATAAAAGATGGCACAACTATGAGATATGCAGGATTAGGCGACGAAGGAATTCAGGGTGTACAAAGAGGAAATCTCTTTGTTAAAATAATAATAATTCCAGATCAAAAATGGATTAGACAAGACGATGATTTAATTGTCATAAGTGATATTAATGCACTAGATTTAATAATTGGATGTAGTCACGAAGTCACTACTATTGAAAAGAAAAAAGTCAAAGTTAAAATTCCTGCTGGTACTAAAAATGGAACTGTTTTTGGAGTAAGCAATCACGGATTACCAAATATAAACAATAAAATAAGAGGCAGATTATTAGTCAAAGTACACGCAAATATTCCTAAAATAGAATCCAATGAAGTTATGGATAAGTTAAGAGAATTAAGAAAAGATTTAAATTCTTGACATTTTATGAATATAGTATACAATATAACATAAACTTTATTTTAAAGGAGTAATTATGGTCGAACCGTCTAAAGAACTATCTTCTATTTTCGAAAAAGCAGTAGAAATAGCAAAGAATTTACGTCATGAATATGTGACGTTAGAGCATCTATTGTTCGCAATGCTTACAGAAGAAAATTTTGTAAAATTGCTTGAGGGATACGGAACAGAGGTAAACTACGTTCAAACTAATTTAGATAAGATGCTTAAGACTAAGCTAGATGATATCAAGGTTGATTCTTCAATTACAAAATATAAGCCAAAGAAGACTCAAACAGTTGAGCGAGTATTAAATCGTTCATTTACACAGGTCTTGTTTAGTGGCGGTCGTACAATGGAACTTACTGATGTACTCATAAGTATGTTGCATGAAAAGAAGTCAATGTGTTATTATTATTTGACTCAAGCTGGTATTGACCGATCATCTTTTGCTGAATTTGTTAATACAGAAATTGAAGAAGCAATAGAAGCTGAAGAGATCACACAAGGTGAACAAAAAGCACTAAAGACTTTTACCGTTGACCTGAACAGAAGAGCAAAACAGAAAAAGATTGATCCTGTTATTGCCCGTAGTGCAGAACTTGATCGTATTGCACTTTCACTTGGTAGGCGTAATAAGAATAACGTAATTCTTGTTGGTGATCCTGGTGTAGGTAAGACTGCAATTGTTGAAGGACTAGCATACAAGATTGTAAATGGTGATGTTCCAGAATTTCTAAAAGATTACACAGTTTACAACCTTGATATAAGTTCAATGCTTGCAGGATCTAAATACCGAGGTGACTTTGAAGAACGCTTTAAGGCAGTATTGAGTGCCATTGTTAAAAAAGGTAAGTGTGTTTTGTTTATTGATGAAGCACATATGATGAATGGTGCTGGGTCTGGTTCTTCTAATAATGCAAATGACTTGGCTAATATGCTTAAACCTGCATTAGGTAAGGGCGATGTTAAGGTTGTTGCTTCTACTACATGGGAAGAATACAGAAAGTATTTTGAACAGGATCGTGCATTAATGAGGCGCTTTCAACGTGTTACAGTTAATGAACCTAGTGCATCTGAAGCAGAAGAAATTCTTCTGTCTATCAAACAGTATTATGAAGAATTTCATGATGCTGTTATTACAGACGGTGCTATTAAAGAAGCAATTAAATTGTCAGTTAAATATCAACCAGATAAGAAATTGCCTGATAAGGCAATAGATCTTATTGATGTTGCATGTTCTCGATTTAAATTGATAAATCAAACTGAAAACAAGACAGTAGATGTTGAAAATATTCAACGCGAACTGTCTCATATGGTTAACATAGATGCTGATCGAATTGCTGAAAAAGAAAGCGAGAATATGGCTAACCTTGAAAAGAATATCTTAGGCAAGGTATATGGTCAAGATTCTGCTGTTACTGCACTAGTTGATAAGGTTATTATTGCACAAGCTGGATTGCAAGAAGATGATAAGCCAATTGGTTCTTTTGTCTTTATGGGACCAACTGGTGTAGGTAAGACTGAAACAGCAAAGGCTTTGTCAGAAGAACTAGGCGTTAAGCTAGTAAGGTTTGACATGACAGAATATATGGAGAAACACTCTGTATCTAGGTTGATTGGTTCTCCTCCAGGCTACGTTGGATTTGAAGACAATGCAGGTGCGCTCATCACAGCAATTCAAGAAAATCCTAACTGTGTGTTATTGCTTGACGAAATAGAAAAAGCACACCCTGATGTTTCTCAAATATTGTTGCAGATTATGGATAATGGAAAGTTAACTGGTGCAAATAATAAGGTTGCAGATTTTCGTAACGTAACTCTTATCATTACCACTAACCTTGGTGCATCAGATGCAGAAAAGAAAAACATTGGCTTTAGCACTCCTTTAGATAAGGAATATGATTTAAAAGCTGTTGAAAAATTCTTTGCTCCTGAATTCCGTAACAGACTTGATGGTATTATCAAGTTTGGCAAGTTGCCTAAGGAAATCATAATTAAGATAGTTGGAAAATTCATGCGTGAGCTAAAACTTAAAGTAAAAGAAAAGGGAGTCAATATTGAAATGACTGGCGAAGCCTTTGATTATCTTGCAGAAAAAGGATTTAGCCCAATGTATGGTGCCCGTCCTCTTAAGCGTCTAATAAACGACGAGATCAAACGCCCTCTAGCTAAAGAAATGCTATTTGGTCTTCTTAAGAATGGCGGAACTGTTACAATTAACGCTCATAATGATGCACTAGAGTTTGACATTACGCATGAGGTGCTAACAATTGAAGAGGTATAAGACCAAAAAATTATTCTATGGTAAATATCTCTACAGAACACGGGTTAGGCATTGCCTAACCCGTTGGCTTGATTATCCAAAATATAAAACAACCAACGCATTACTTGATAGAATAGATAATAAATTTAACGAGTTAAATAGTAAGCCGTATCCCGATACTGAAATTTGTATTAATCCATTAGTACCAGTAAAAAGAACAATTAATATATCGTTTAAAGAATATCAAGATGCTCTAAAATTAAAAGAGATTTTAACTAAAAATAAAGATTTTTCTTTAAGAAAAGAAAATAACGAACTAATGATCTATACAAACGATATGGATATTCCTAACAAACTTATTAAGGCTAATTTAGCAATTGATTTAACTGAACCAGATCCAAATAATTTGTCTTCTTTAGAATCTGGTAAATTAATAGTATCAGATGCATTTAAGGATTATAAGTACAAAGTGATAGTAAATAATATTTCAGATAGTAAATTTCCTAAATGGGTAGAGAATAACAAAGGTAAGATAAAGATTTCAGAAGGGGGAGCTAAAGAATTAAAAAATGGTCATGTTATATCTTCTCTTCAAATATATGTAAGAGACGATATAATGCTGACTGTTCTCAATATGAGAATATCTGATAAGATAAAGAAAGTTTATGAATTAGAACATAACTAAATCTTTGATAAATATTTACATGGAAAACAGCCAAATTATTCTATCTAACGAAGTACACCCAGGAGATAGTTCAACTGAATCTATAACAGGTGAAAAATTTAAAGGTGACGGTTATTATGGACGAGCAGACGGATTGCATACGGTCCAATACAATCTTAATGGTTTTATAGGAACTATTAGTATGCAAGCATCTTTGGCAGTTATGCCAGTTGAGGCTGATTGGTTTACAATCAATCCTGCAACACATTCCAGTGAAGAGTCGGATGGTACTAATGCTTCGGGTGCATTCATTTATAACTTTACAGGAAACTTTGTTTGGGTGCGAGTTATTGTCCAAGATTGGACAGACGGAAGTATCCGTAACATATTATTAAACCACTAAGGAAAAAGATGGAACATTTTATTGGCGTTGGTATAAACAAATACAAATTAGAAAAATTGAAAGATGATGGAATTGTTGAATCTTTATTGAACATGACCGATCTACTTTATGAATCAGGATTTGTATCAGAAATGGCTATTGCCGAAGGCAACGATAAAGATGAAGAAATCTTGATGATTAAGATGCCGGGTGATCTTACAAATGAACAAGCCGACGTGATCGTAAATAAGTTAGCAGACAAATTATTTGATCACGGACACACTGAATTTGATATATATGTATCAGGTGACGGAGGTTCCGAATGAAATTAGTCGAAATGGGATTTGTTAAAGATGACGACAAAGGTATGGATTTTGATGTCCGAGATGACCTTGTTGTCTATATGAGAAACGATCCTAGTTTTTATCGTCGATATTATTATCCAACGATGGCTAAAATGTCTGACATCTATAAAAAGAAAAAGAAAATAGACAAAAGTGATCTTTCAACATTAATTGATCGTGCTATTCCTATGTATATGAAAAAATATAAAATCAATCGTGCACCAAAAGATATATTTACAGACGATGATAAAAATAGTATAATAGAGATGATAGTTGCAGAAGAAGAAGACGAAATCAGAAACGGAGAATACTAATGATTTTAAGTGAGCTAGTTGAACCAAAAGGTAAAACAGCAGTAGTTGCCTTCGGTCGTATGAATCCTCCTACAATCGGTCATGCTAAATTAGTTGAGACCATTAAATCTATAAAAGGAGATCATTTTCTTTTCTTAAGTCAAACACAGGAATTAGATAATAATCCTTTAGATTTTAATACCAAAATAAAATTTGTAGAACAATTTTTTCCTGAAATTACTGTGGGTAACTCAGATGTAAAAAATCCTGTACAGATGCTTCAGAGATTGCAAGAACAAGGTTATACTAAAATTATCTATGTTGCAGGCTCCGATCGGATTGAACAATTTCAAAAATTATTTGATTCTTATAATGGAAAATCAGACAAGAAGGGTGTGATTCCATTTGAGTTTGAATCTATACAAGTAATCAGTGCAGGAGATAGAGATCCTAATACAAAGGGTACCGCTGGAATGAGTGCCAGCAAAATGCGAACTGCTGCCAAAAATGGTAATTTTACTTATTTTAAATCTGGTGCTCCTGCATTAGCAGAGGAATTATACGATGCGGTTCGTGAAGGTATGGGCATTAACGAAATTAATTTTAAGAATGTTGCTATGAATGTAGCCCTGCCGCCACATACAAAAGAGAAAGTTATCAAAGCTGCATTAAAGGATGGCATTCAAATAGCTGCAAATGAGTTTAACCTTTCTCCTCGATTTGTGCAAGAGTTAATTAAGAACTATAAGAAGAAATAAATGGATGATCTTGATGCAATTAAAAGACTAGCCGGAGTTAATAATCCTCGAGCACCAATGAATCAATCAGAAGTGATTGAAAATATGAGTTATACTGCAACGGCTCTTAAACAAAAAGAACGAGAATTAGGAATAAAACCCGGTTCTCAAGAATGGTTTGATCTTTGGTTTAGTCTTCCTGCTATGCAAGGTACCAGTGGATTTAGAGGAAGACGTAAATGAAACTTAGAGAACTGTTTAATAATGAAGAAGATCAACTTGGAGTTAAGACTCCTAGTGTAAATGAAATTGCAGAAAAGCATGGTGTTGATCGTGATGTAATACTATCTCAATTAGGCAAAGGTATTAGGATTGAGATAGAACACACAAAAGATAAAATTCTTGCTGCGGAAATTGCTCGAGATCATCTCGCTGAATTTCCTGATTATTATGACAGACTTGCTAAGGCAGAAATCGAAGATGCAGAAGAAACATACAACGGAGATGAATTCTATGAAGCATACGGTGAACTTTGGTTTAACGAAGACGAACAATTAGACGAAGCAGAATATCAAGGTCGATCAGTAACACTTGGTAAACCTATGCAGGGTGATGTTAAAAAATTCAAAGTATATGTAAAGGATCCTAGTACAGGTAATGTAAAAAAGGTTAACTTTGGTGATCCTAATATGCGAATAAAGAAAAGCAATCCTAAACGCAGGAAAAGTTTTAGAGCAAGACATAATTGCGACAATCCAGGACCTCGCACAAAAGCAAGATATTGGAGTTGCAAGAAGTGGTAACCTAATGAGATTTAAAGAAATACTAGAAGTTAAGATTGATAATGTTAGAGGTATAGGAGCAGTTCCAGATAATCAAGAAGTTGATTATAAAGGGATGAAAGTTCTTATGCGTCCTAGCACTTTCTTAAAACTAGCAGCTCCGTTAGATAAAGAACCAGAAGACAAGATCATAAATCATATAAGACAAGGAGGGGCAATTGGCGCCCCTTTTCTCTTGATCAATATTCCTCAAGAATGGGAAGAAGGTAATTTTGATCAACCATTAAAGATAATAGGTCACGAAGGTCGAAACAGAATGAAAGCAATAATGAAATTGGAAGGCAATGATCTAATCGAAGTTCATCTTTTGCTAAGTAATGGTATGAGAGCAAGACATCTTACACCTGAGATAAAAGATAAAATGATACAAGGTGCGACAGCAGAACGTAGTTCAAATTACATAAGCGGACCATTATACAAGGAAATAACATGAAAATATATGAAATAATGATAGAAACAGCCAGCGCTGGGGGATCAAGCGCAGGAGCAATTGCAGTTGTTGCCAATCCTAAATCAAAGAAAAATACTAATCAAAAAAAGAATAAAAATAGAACTGCAAAAAACGCATTAGATAGCAAAGACAATCTAATGGGTGGTGCTGTAGTTAAACGATAAATACGTTATGAGATATGTTACAGAAAAAATGAGCGACTGGACAGTAGGTACTGGCTACAAGGCGGCAAAAGCCGGCGGTGGTCTTGGGACGGATCGTGCCGAAAAAGCAGTTGATGCGTTCTTAGGAAAAGATGAAAAGAAGAAAAGTCCTGTTTCTGTAAAAAGTAAAAAACCAAATGTTGTCAGAATGGGGAAATACCGCTGGCGCGTTGTTAATTCTAAGGGGAAGACGGTGAAAACATTACCAAGTAAAGATGCTGCATATGATTACATGAGAAAGAATAGCAGCAAATTAGAATCATCTAATGTTAAAGAAGGCCTTGGTGATATGGCTCACAATGCTGAAAAAGATCACGAAGTACAGATGGCTCGTTCGGAATTATATAAGATAGCAAAATATGCAATTAAGCTACACGAGATGATGAAAGCAATGGATCCGCATACTGATTTAGAAAGTTGGGTACAAGCTAAGATAACCAAGTCTGCTGAATTCCTTGATTCTGTTTATCATCATTTAGAATATGAAAATCTTGAAACTAATGCTAGAATGGAAGCTAAGGAAAGAGTTCGTAAGGCATTCGAAGCAGGCGGCGATGAATACAAGGGATCTTTAGAAGAAAGATTGAATTCTATGAATTCAATCGACGAAGCTAAAAAAGATACAATGAACAAATCGTATCTTAAAGGAAAGGGATTAACAGGGGATCCTGATAAGGATCGTGTTAAGAACAGAAATACATTTCATAAGCCTACCAGCTCTATGGCAGATAAAAAGAAAACTGCCAATAAAAAAGCTGCTCGTGGTAAGATTCCAATGGAAACTTCTAATAAAAAATAATGATTGACAAATGATGATATCTCTAGTATATTTAATTATATTACTAGGAGGTATTAAATGTCAAGTCGTACTTATGGTACAGAAGAAAAGGCTAAGCTAGAGCGCTTAGTTAATGAAGGAGTCACTGTGCTCCAAGAAATCGAAGACCTAACCGAAGGTCTAAGTGAAACAATTAAAGCAGTAGCAGAAGAACTAGAAGTTAAACCATCACTCATAAAGAAGGCTATAAAGATTGCGCACAAGCGTGATTGGGATAAGCATCATGATGAGTTTGAAGATTTAGAAACGATTGTAGTAACCGTTGGCAAAGACCAGTAAAACCGTTAAACCAGTTATAGAACACAAAGACAAATTAGGTAAAATTATCAAGGTAGGTGATTTTGTTGCAGCACCTTATGGTACTAGAGATCTTCGTATATGTTCTGTTGAAAGTATTAATCCTAAAATGATTTCTGTTAAACCTGCTTCAACAGAATATCAAAGTTGGAGATCTATTTCAATGAAATATCCAAAAGATCTAATAGTCATAAAGGATATTGAAATAACAAAATATTTTATGACTACCCCATCTAACAGTTAAGGAGAAATATATGTACATTGATGCAATGTTTGATAGAGATGCGGATATTATTCGTGTCGTTGAACGTAAAGAAGGCAAGAGGATATTTAAAGAATATCCTATTAAATATACATTCTATTATAAGGATCCAGCTGGTAAACAACGAAGTGTTTACGGTGATCCAGTAACAAGAATAGTTTGTAAAAATACAAAGGAATTTAGAAAAGAAGTAGCGATCAATAAAAGCAAAACTTTATTTGAAAGCGACATTAATCCTATTTTTCAATGTTTAAGTGAGAATTACCTCACTGCAGATGCACCAGAACTTAATATTGCATTTTTTGATATTGAGACTGACTTTGATCCAGAAAAAGGATTTGCTCAGCCAAGTGATCCATTTATGCCAATCACTGCTATTAGTGTTTGTTTACAATGGATGGATACACTAGTCACCCTTGCTATGCCTCCAAAGGGGCTTAGTATGAAAGATGCAGAAGAGCAAGTTAAAGATTTTCCTAATACCTATCTCTACAGTGACGAAGGTGAAATGTTATCTGCATTTCTTGATCTAATAGAAGATGCCGATATGTTAACTGGTTGGAATAGTGAAGGATATGATATTCCGTATACAGTTAACCGTGTTGCAAGAGTATTAAGTAAGAATGATACTAGAAGATTTTGTTTATGGGATCAACTTCCAAAGAAACGACTCTATGAAAAATACGGTAAAGAAGCAGTAACATTTGATTTAATTGGCAGAGTTCATCTCGATAGTTTAGAATTGTATCGTAAATATAATTATGAAGAAAGACATTCTTATCGGTTGGATGCTATTGGTGAAATTGAAATAGGTGAAAACAAAACAGTATACGAAGGAACACTTGATCAATTATATAATAATGACTTTAAAAAGTTTATTGAATATAACAGACAAGATACTTCGTTGCTTGATAAACTTGATCGTAAACTTCGCTTTATTGATTTGTCAAACGAACTAGCTCATTCTAATACTGTTTTATTGCAAACTACTATGGGAGCAGTTGCAGTTACCGAACAGGCTATCATAAACGAAGCACATGATAGAGGAATGGTAGTTCCTAATCGTCCAGTTGTTGACCGAGAGAATTCAAGTGCAGCCGGAGCATATGTTGCTTATCCAAAGAAAGGCTTGCATATGTGGTTAGCATCAATGGATTTAAATTCACTATATCCATCTGTTATTCGTGCATTGAATATGGCTCCGGAAGCAGTAGTTGGCCAATTACGACCAACCGATACCGATGCTTATATAAAAGAAAAGATGACTTTTGAGAAGAAGTCTTTTGCAGGAGCATGGGAAGGATTGTTTAGTTCTATTGAATACAAACATATGATAGAAAAAAATAGAGGTAAAGATATTACCATCGATTGGGAGAACGGAGATGTTGATGTACTTAGCGGTGCAGAAACCTACGAACTTATATTCAATAGTAACAATCCTTGGATGATTAGTGCTAATGGTACTATTTTTACAAATGAATTCGAAGCTGTCATTCCTGGACTTCTAAAACGTTGGTATTCAGAACGTAAAGAATTACAAGCAAAATTAAAAAAGGCAATTGATGCCAACAATAAAACCGAAATAGCCTTTTGGGACAAGCGTCAGCTTGTTAAGAAGATTAATTTGAATAGCTTATATGGTGCTATCTTAAATCCAGGTTGTAGGTTCTTTGATAAAAGAATTGGTCAATCAACTACACTTACTGGTAGAGGAATTGTTCAACATATGAGTGCAAAGGCAAACGAAGTAATAACAGGAGAATATGACCACGTTGGTAAGGCTGTTATATACGGTGATACCGATTCTGTTTATTTTAGTGCTTATCCTATACTAAAAGACGAAATAGACAATGGTACTATTCCTTGGGAAAAGGAACGTATAATTCAGTTATATGATCAAGTAGCAGAAGAAACAAATAAATCATTTACTAGATTTATGGCTGATGCATATCATTGTCCTAAATCTCGCTCAGGTGTTATTGCAGCAGGTAGAGAAATTGTTGCACAGAGTGGATTGTATATTACTAAGAAAAGATATGCTGCCCTAGTAATTGACGACGACGGTAACAGAAAAGATATAGACGGTCAAATTGGTAAGGTTAAAGCAATGGGATTAGATTTGCGGCGATCAGATACTCCGGTTTTTATGCAAGACTTCCTTAAGGATATTCTACTTATGGTTTTAACAACAAAAGACGAAAACGAAATTTTAAAAAAGATTGAAGATTTTCGTAGTCTATTTAAGGAACGGCCTGGTTGGGAAAAAGGAACTCCCAAACGTGTTAACAACCTAAGTAAATTTCGAGATTTAGAAGAAGAAAAAGGAAAGGCAAATATGCCAGGACACGTTCGTGCATCACTTAATTGGAATACTTTAAAAAGAATGAATAGTGATCGTTACAGCCAAGACATAGTTGATGGAATGAAAGTTATCGTTTGTAAACTAAGGCCAAATCCATTAGGATTTACAAGTGTTGCATTTCCAACAGACGAACTACGCTTACCGCAATGGTTTAAGGATTTACCTTTTGATGACAGAGCAATGGAAAATACTATCATTGATAATAAAATTGATAACTTAATAGGTGTCTTGAATTATGACATCGAATCTACAAAACAAGACACAACATTTGGAAGTTTATTTGATTTTGGAGATTAATCAAAAGATGATTTTTCTTGACAATACGAAAAATTCATAGTAATATAATAAATCATACGGAGAATAATATGAAAGATATACTTAAAGATATTATAGCGCATACACATTCATTGGGGTTCTTATCCCTAGTTAAGGTGACAAACGAAGAAGACAAGACTAAAATTGAAACTATGTCTGAAGATAGAACAGTTATACTAATGGCTGCAACTAAAAATAAGGTTGATGAATTTATTGGTACGTTTGGCATGCCAAACTTAGGACTTCTGGCTTTTCATCTAAAAAATCCAGAATACGAAAAAGATAGTGTTCTTGAAATTAAGACTGATGTTCGAAAGGGAGAAACTATCAATACACATATTCATTTTGAGAATTCAAATGGTGATTTTGAAAATGATTATAGATTTATGAATCAAGCTCACATTGAAGAAAAATTAAAGAATGTGAAGTTTAAGGGAGCAACATGGAACGTTGAACTTGAACCCGCTATTGATTCTATAAGAAGAATGAAGTTACAGGCTGCTGGAAATCCAGATGAATTAATAGTTAATGTTAAAACCGAAGACGGTGCATTAGTAATGACATTTGGTGATGAATCATCACATGCAGGAAAATTTATTTTTCAAAGTAATATAACAGGTGAATTAAAGCACACATGGTCTTGGCCTGTTGCTCAAACCCTTGCTATACTTAGCTTAGATGGTAAGATAACTATGAGATTATCAGATCAGGGCGCAATGAAGATATCTGTTGATAGCGGATTAGCTACATACGATTATATTCTTCCAGCGCAGGCTAAATGATTAACAGAGATTTAACCTCAACACAAAACGATTATGCGTTTTTTCTTCCTGCATTAAGTGGTTTCTATGCCACTTATGTAGGTAAACAACGCTTTGGTGAATATGTAGATAAGACTCGTATACCTTCTAATTTTAACAACGGAGTTGAAAGTCTCAATTACCTAAATAAAAAAGAAGGAGCATTTCATTACAAATGGTCACTTTATTCAGCAGGACATGCTGAATTAGATGTTAATAAGGATTCACCTAAAGAAGATATGATCCGAAATAGAGATCGTGAAAATTCTTGGGTACTTGGTGACAGTGGTGGTTTCCAGATTGGTAAGGGAGTGTGGGAAGGCAATTGGAAGGATCCAAGTTGTCCTAAAGCAATGAAGAAAAGAACAGATGTTCTTAGTTGGATGGACAAATATATGGATTACGGAATGATATTAGATATTCCGGCCTGGGTAGCTCGTTCACCTGCAGGTGCAGCGGCAACAGGTATTAATTCATATCAAGGAGCAGTTGACGCTACTAGAATTAATAATGATTATTTTATTAAGAATAGAAATGGTAATTGTAAATTTCTAAACGTTCTGCAGGGTGAAACATTTCAAGAAGCCGACGATTGGTATTTTCAGATGCGTGATTTTTGTGATCCAAAGAAATATCCAAATGAACATTTTGAAGGATGGTCAATGGGTGGACAAAATATGTGTGATGTCCACCTTGTGTTAAAGCGTTTGATTGCACTTCGTTTTGATGGATATTTAGAAAAGGGTGTTCATGATTTTATGCACTTTTTGGGTACTTCAAAATTAGAATGGGCATGTTTGTTAACAGATATACAGCGTGCAGTTCGAAAACATCATAATGAAAATTATACAATAACATTTGATTGTGCAAGTCCTTTCTTAGCTACTGCTAATGGACAAATTTATTTACAGACTGAAACAGAACCTATGGGTAAATGGACATATCGAATGTTACCAAGTATTGATAACAAAAAATATGCAACTGATCCTCGTGGATTTCGTGATACTGTTTTACAAGATGGTATTTTTGATAAGAAAGATTCAGCCGGCAATGTATTAATAACTAGAGACTTCGTTGATTCTCCTATAACAGATGGATTAGGGGTATCAGACGTGTGTATCTATAAGCCGGGAGACCTAAATAAAATAGGTAAAGAAGGAAGAACTTCTTGGGACAGCTTTTCATATGCTATACAAATGGGACATAATGTTTGGTCTCATATCAATGCAGTACAGGAAGCTAATAGAATGTGTGATTCTGGTACATTTCCACATATGCTAATTGCTTCGAAATTACACGGAAAGAAGTTTCGAACTTATAAGAGAGAATTTTTTCGTGATATAGTTGAAGATATTTTTGCTACAGACGACAGAGAAAAGGCAGAAGCGTTAGTTGAAGAGCATCGTGCATATTGGATGGATATTCCTGGTACACGAGGTGCAATTGGTAAGAAGACCATTAACTCAACAACATTTTTTCATAGTCTTTTTGAAGAAGAAGAAACTGTTACACAAGAAGAAACCTTCACAGAAGAAAATGAAGAGTTATTGGAGAAATTAGAGAATGACCTTGACTAATCGTATAGAATCATTAACTGAAAAACATAATATTCTTGACAAACAAGTGAAAGACGCTTATAATAATAAACTGCCTACAGAAGAAATAAGCAAACTTAAAATCAAAAAATTAGCAATAAAAGATGAATTATTTAAAGTAGAGAAAGAATTACAATGGAAAGACAATACTCAGGAAACGTAACTTCTAATGATGTTTCCACTTTTATAGGTGTTGAAGTAGAACATACTCCTGCTTATGGAATGAAAACATTGTTTCTTACTAAGAAACCACTAGCAGAAGATATATTAGAATATGCTAGAATAAAAGGTTGTGAACACATTTATCTTGGGGCTAATCAATCGTTTAATCCTACTTTACCAAATGGTACAGACGAAGAAATAAAATATTGGACTAATTTAATGAAAGAGCTATCAAAGAGTGAAATGTGGTTTACACTCGATTATGATATTAAATATCACGAGTTTGTAACTGAGTTTTGTTGGGGAGAGTATGATCGTTTTATTCCTCTCATAAGTGTAAAGATACCAAACATTAAATCATTAAATTATAACGCCTGCCTAAAAATAGATGACAGTGACTTTCGTAAATCAAATCCAGGCGTATGGGTTCATCCAATCCATGATTTACAAGACAGACGAGTATTTACAGACTGGTCAAAATATACAAAAGACGAGATAATATCATAATGAAGAATTATTGGTTTAATAAAGAACCAGAAAAGAATAACTTAGATCCAATAAGAAGTATTTGGATTACTTTTAGGAAAGAAGGAATACATTTTTATCCCGGAGCAGACACTAATGCTGCTCTTGCGACCGGAGATGAATATGATGTTAGTTTCTTAGGATACGAACATAGACATTTATTTCATTTTCGTGTTCGAATTGAAGTGTTTCACAACGATAGAGATATTGAATTTATACAATTTAAGCGTTGGTTAGAATCATTATATCAAGAAAAACTTGAATTAAATCATAGGTCTTGCGAAATGATAGCAGATGATTTATATAAGCAAATTAATAAAAGGTACCCCGGTCGCTTTGTAGAAATAGAAGTAGCAGAAGACGGCGAAAATGGTGCCACACTATTTTATCCAAGAAAGGATGAGAATGAAAATTGAACTCGAACGGATATTTGATGATTTAGATCAATTCCGAGATTATTGTCGTTTTAATGGCAAGGTTTTTAATGAGGCAGATCTTTATAAGAATTCTAGTGATAGTTGGAGAGCATACCAGGTTTATACTAGAAGCAAAGGTAGACCACGGCAAACAAGAGATAATAGGTACAAGAGATGACCATTTATATTGTAGATATTGAGGCGGTTGATAATCGCTATACTAAACAATGGAAAGAGTATCTTCCAAAGCAAATACAAAAGAGAACAACTGAAGAAGTAGTTGTAATCTCTGGAGGAGATGTTCCTCAATCTACAACGCCAGGTGCCTTTTTAAACTTTGGCGGAACTAATATCTACAAAAGCAATCAGTTAATGCAAATTGGTGAATTGTTTTGTAATGGTCAAATAAAGAATAATGATTATTTCTTGTACACTGATGCATGGAATCCAACCGTTATACAATTAAAGTATATGGCTTCCTTGCTAGGAATACACATTAAAATTGGTGGGATGTGGCATGCAGGAAGTTATGATCCACAAGATTTCCTTGGTCGATTAATTGGTGACCAACCCTGGATTCGTTCTGCTGAACATTCAATGTTCAGCAGTTACGATCATAACTTCTTTGCAACCGATTACCATATCCAAATGTTTTCTAATGGAATATTTGGATGGGATAATGGTAAAGGATGGGATATAACTGATCCTAAATTAGCAAATGACACTATTGTTCGTGCAGGATGGCCGATGGAATATCTATCAGGATCATTAACACAATATAAAGGAATGCCAAAAGAAAATTTAATTCTTTTCCCCCATCGCATTGCACCCGAAAAACAAGTTGAGATCTTTCGTGATCTCAAACAGCATATGCCAGAATATGAGTTTATTGTTTGTCAAGATCAAACTCTTACAAAGAACGAATATTATAATCTCTTAGGAAGAGCTAAAATAGTTTTTTCTGCTAACCTACAAGAAACACTAGGCATAAGTTGGTATGAAGGACTTCAAGTTAATTGTATTCCAATGGTACCAAATCGTCTTTCATACACTGAAATGGCAATATATGATTTTAAATATCCTTCTAATTGGACTTCTAGTTTTGACAATTATATAGAAAATCAAGAACTGATTAAAAATCAAATTAAAGAATATATAGAGAATTATTCTACATACATTCCTAAAATTGCAATTCAATGTAGGATGTTAGAGCAAGAATTCTTTAATGGAGATAGAATTTACGAGGTAATAAATGAATTCGAGCGATAAGAACTATGACACGGTTTTCAATATAAGTACAGATTTAAATTATTATACCGATTTTAATATGTACTATCAGCCTAGTATGACGATCAATAAAATAAACACATCTGATATCATTTATACTATAAAAACAGGTATAGATGAAAAGGAAATAGATTTTGAAAATTATATGCCTCCACTCGAAAAGATAAAAGAAATGTGTGAACATTATCCTCCATTAGCTTCTCAATATGAAAAATTTAAATTATTGTATATGATGTCAAAAGATGATTACGATGGAAGAAAAGACAGAGGTGAAATATAATGGGATTAACAATTAATCCAATAGCAAGTTCGGGAACAAAAATATCTGATACTATTCGTAATAACTTTGATTCTATTCCAGAAGTGAGAATTAATGGTAATATAAGATGTGATAGAATAGACGCTGATGTACTCTTTTCATCATATCTATCTACAGCAAATATAGAAAACGTAGATGAAGCTATACGCAATTTGCAAGAACGACTATTAATAGTTGAAAGAGATCTTGTAATGGAAGAAAAGTACCCCGAACTTAAAAGAGCAGGTACTCGGTATGTTGAAATTAAAAACAAATACGAAACATTGGAGATTATCAAAGGTGAAAAATAAACAATATTATGACTGGAACGACGTTGACGATGCTTGTAACACTTTTCTCAAACAAATGTTACGAGATGAATGGAAACCTGATTATATTGTTGGTATAACAAGGGGTGGACTTACACTCGCAGTTATGTTGTCTCATATTATCCAAATTCCGTGTCACACTCTTAATGTTAGCCTTAGAAGTAATCCAGACGACGTTGAATCAAATCTTTGGATGGCAGAAGATGCGTTTAATGGAAAAAAAATACTTATAGTAGATGACATAAACGATAAAGGTGCTACTTTTGAATGGATACAAAAAGATTGGAATTCTTCGTGTTGTCCACTTGACGGTAAATGGACCGATGGAACTATATGGGGTGGAAACGTTCGTTTTGCAGTAATGACCGATAACATATCAAGTGGATTTGGTTCTGTTAATTATGTATTTGAAGAGATTGATAAGAACGAAGAAAACGTTTGGTTAGTTTATCCTTGGGAGTCTGAATAATGAAAGTATATTCAATACAAATACCGTTTAGTAAGGATGAAGAAGGCCATGATGATTGGATTTATGTAACAACCGAACATCCAAATGGTATTGTAGGTGATAGAATTGTTGTTACTTACAATTCCGAACAGGAAGCAAAAGAAGCAGGTGCTATTTGGAAAAGATTTCGGGTAATTGAATTTAACACTGTTGCTCCCGAAGAAAAGGCATGGGCTGAACAACAAGTAAAAGATAGTAGGTTTGACGGTTAATTCTTGACAAAACCTAAATAAAGTGTATAATAAAATATACTTACAAGACATCCTCGTCTTTAATAACTCGGAAAGGAAATTTATTGACTATCTCTAATATTATTAAGAATAGAATTTTAAAAGAAGGTAATACATATTGGGCTGGAGATAATATCAGCCAACATATTCAAGAAGGTGAGCTAGAAGAATTAACTGACGAGCTCACAGAAAAATTTGAAGCAGTGCTTGACTCGCTTGTTATAGATCGATTAAATGATCCTAATAGCAAGGACACAGGTAGAAGACTAGCGAAAATGTATATACACGAATTAATGCGTGGAAGATATTATCCAATGCCAGATGCAACTTCGTTCCCAAACGAAGTCGAAGATGGTTATACAGGAATGTTGGTGGTGCGAAGTGAAATTAAATCAGTTTGCTCGCATCACCATCAACCTGTTACAGGTGTTGCTTACATTGGAATTATTGCTGCAGAAACATTGATAGGACTCAGCAAATATACAAGAATTGCACAATGGTGTGCAAGACGTGGTACATTACAAGAAGAATTATGTAATGATATTGCAAAAGAAATAATTTCTGCAACAGGCAGCAATGATGTCGGAGTTTACATACAAGCAACTCACGGATGTTGCGAAAACAGAGGCATAATGGCACATTCTAGTTTGACACAGACTACTGTGCTAAAAGGTGCATTTAAACATGATCCTGCCACAAAGCAAGAATTCTTTGATAACATCAAACTACAACAACAGTGGGCACCAAGATGAAATTAAGATATAGCGAAGCATTTTATTCTATACAAGGTGAAGGTAAGTTTGTTGGAGTGCCTAGTGTATTTCTTCGAACTTTTGGTTGCAATTTTCGATGCAAGAAATTTGGTCTTCCTAAAGATCAAGAAGTTGGAAAATATAATCCAGAAGTAGAACAACTTCTAGAGAATGGTATTGACCAATATGAAAAATTTGAAGACCTTCCGATTATACACACAGGATGTGACACTTATGCTAGTATCTATCCTGAATTTAAACGTTTTATGAAAAATGAAACAGTAAACGACGTAGTTGATAATTTATTGAAATTAACTCCAACCGGCAAATGGTCTTTAGATAATGGACAAGATATACATTTTATTTTAACAGGCGGTGAACCTTTGCTTGGTTGGCAAAAATTGTATGTTGAGTTGTTTAACCATCCTAACATGAAGGATCTAAAAAATGTTACTTTCGAGACTAACACTACACAACATCTTCAATCAAATCTTAAAGAGTTCTTCGGATATCAAGACCACATACGAATTACGTTCTCATGTTCGCCTAAGCTCACAGTTAGCGGCGAATCTTGGAATGCTGCAATACAGCCTGATATTGCTCGTCAATACTTTGATGTTCCTAATAGCGACATGTATTTTAAGTTTGTTGTCGCTAATGACGATGATGTGGAAGATGTTCGTCGTGCTGTTGATGCTTACCGCAAAGCCGGTATTAATTGTCCTGTCTACCTTATGCCGCTGGGTGGAAGAAGTGAAGAATATTATCTCAATAAAGATAGAATCGTTGAAATTGCGATGCAAGAAGGTTGGAGATATACCCCAAGGCTCCATGTCGAAGTCTTCGGAAACGCATGGGGAACATGATGCCAGTATCAAAGCATTTATGTATTCAAAGCAATAGGAAAGTAAATGAAAATATCAACACAAGACTTAGTTAACAAACTTGTTCATATAATGGAAGAGATTAAAACTAAGAAATTTACAAAAGAAGAGTTACAACAGATTGAACAAAAAATTGTTAATCCTCTCGAAGAAATTGTAACAGGATTAGAAAATACATACAAGGATAAATTATGAAATGGTTACGCAAAATCTTTGGCAGTGAAGAAGTCAAAGGTATAAAGACAGAGGAAGATATAAGGCGAGAAGCTTTAGCTAAAGAAAAAGAAACCGCTACAAAAAAAGGCGAAGCTTGGGTAGCTGTTTTAGACACGCACGTAAATCCACACGACATTAAGAATGGATTTTTTGAACTTGACTGGAATAACGAATTTATTGAGCAATTGGTAGATGCCGGTTATAACGGAGAATCAAATGAAGAAATCATCAACGCTTGGTTTGTTACATTGATAACTCAAATGTTAGAAGAAGAAGGTCTCAACGATACTCCGAGAGATGCAGGATATATTAAAATAGTACCAAGTAGTAGAAAAGGCAGAAGCGAAATTTCATGACTTATATTATAGTAGATACCGCCAACTTATTCTTTCGCGCTCGACATGTTGTTAGGGGTGATTTAGATACAAAAATAGGTATGTGTTTTCATATTACCCTCAATGCTATAAGAAAAGCATGGAAGGATTTTGATGGGAAACATGTGGTCTTTTGTTTAGAAGGTCGATCTTGGCGAAAGGATTATTACGAACCTTATAAAAAGAATAGATCAGAAGATAGAGCAGCTATGTCTGCAAAGGAACAAGAAGAAGAAAAACTCTTCTGGGAAGTGTTTGATGAGTTTAAAGATTTTATAAACGAAAAGACAAACTGTACTGTTTTGAGACATCCTAATTTAGAAGCTGATGATCTTATTGCAGGATGGATTCGTGCTCATCCTGATGATAACCATGTTGTACTTTCTACCGATGGTGATTTTGCTCAATTGATATCCCCTACTGTATCACAATACAATGGTGTTACGAATACTACCATTACACACGAAGGATATTTTGACGATAAAGGCAAGCCTATAATCGATAAAAAAACTAAAAAAGAAAAGCCTGCACCTAATCCTAACTGGTTGTTATTTGAAAAGTGCATACGTGGCGACAAGAGTGATAATGTGTTCCCTGCTTATCCCGGCGCACGAAAAAAGGGTACTGCAAAAAAGGTTGGAATGTTAGAAGCTTTTGAAGACAAAAATACAAAAGGATATAACTGGAACAATTTCATGTTGCAACGCTGGACTGATCATAACGATGTAGAACATAGAGTTATAGACGATTATAAAAGAAACGTTGAACTTTGTGATCTTACTGCACAACCGGATCATGTACAAGAAATGATAAACGAAACTATCAGCGAATCTACTAATAATCCAAAGGATGTTAGTCAAGTTGGTATATTATTGGCAAAATTTTGTGCCAAATGGGATCTTCGTCGCGTTAGTGATAACATCCTTACATATAATGAACAATATAGTTCGAGGTATTTAAATGACAATAAATGCAAAATCTCTGCTTAAAGGCAAATTTTGGATCGTTAACGAAAACGATAAGAGCTTAGGTACAATTACAAAAGAAGAAGATAGGTTTGTCTACCAATGTCAAACCGGTACCATTGTGTTTGACAACGAAAGCAAGTTAAAGAAACATTTAGGAAAAATTGTTTGGACTTCAACGGAAGTTGAAGATAAAACTGAAATAAAGATAAATGAAATTTATGGATTTCCTATTAGTACAAAGTCTGCAACCGCAATGTTTGACATAAAAAGAAAGCTTCCTCTCTTTACAAAGAGTGAAAAATCAAAAAGTTTGTATTGTGCTGGTTATTATATAATAAACTTTGACAAAGGATGGGTTAAATCTTTTTGTCCAAAAGTATCAACAATTGAAGGATATGAATACAAAGGTCCTTTTAAGACAGAAATTGAAATGAAAGCAGCGTTGAAGAATGCCAATAGAACCACTTAATACATTACCATTACAACAATACCTGCAACGTGTTAAAACGGCTGATCGTTCAAATGCAAAGGAAGTTAAGCTTTCGATGAACGAAGCCAAAGACCTTGCATTTACAATTGGTCTAGTTATGTCGCGAATGGAAGGTGACTTAGAGAGACTTGTAAAAGAATCAAATGAAACTGCAACTGAAATAATTAAGGTTGAAGTAGGAAGTAAAACAGGATGGTAAAAATACGAATATAAAAATGATAAATATGCGTAGTTAAAGGGGACTACGCAAATGTCAAGACCAAAGCCTACAATATTATTAGAACACACTGACCGAGAAACATACAAAGTAGAACAGATATTAGAAGCAGATGCTATATGGGCAGTCTACTATAAAGGAAAACCTTTCAATTTAAAATCATCTAATATGTTAACCAGTTATCCTGGTCCAAAGTATAAGAAGGTTTCCTTTTCTAATCCAGGACATGCTAGAAATTTAGCTAAAAAGATGAATGATCTTTTTAAAACAACAGAGTTTAGTGTCTATCAACTAGTTGAAGGAATCATGCTTCGAGATGAACTCTGAAACATATACGAAGATTTTTCTTAAAGCCAATAATATAGCAGTTAATGAACCGTCTATAAAAGAACATCACCATAGGTGGTTTAAGAACACACGTCATCGAGAAACTATGGGTGGATTACGTCTGACAGAAGATGGACTTAACATGGTTAGAGATCTTGATTTAAGACTTTATGAAATCCCATTTTATGATAAACTAAAAATGACTACTCAAGTTTTAATATTCCTTGATAAATTTATTGATTGTCCGTATTATGTTAATGAGAGATCTATATATGTAGCAGGAGAGCGAAAGGCAGTAGAATTAACAATGTTTTCAGGAAACCTTCTCAAATACGGTCTAAACAAAGCTATGAAAAAAACATTAGGTGAAAATGTAGACATAGATATCGAAGATATCAATAAAGACACTTGACAACCTTAGAATGTGCTGTTATAATTTTAAAACAATTAAGCACTGACGTTTAAAATTTAAGGAGACACAAATGGCTACAGATATTGATATTAACGTTCGTCAGGTTACCCCTAAGGGTGCCAAGCGAGCAATTCTACGGGCACACCGACGCAAGCGTCCTATCTTCTTGTGGGGTCAGCCAGGTATTGGTAAGTCTGACATTGTTAATCAACTAGGTGACGATCTTAATGCTCATGTCATTGACGTTCGGTTGTCTTTGTGGGAACCAACTGATATTAAGGGTATCCCATATTTTGATCCAGAGATTAAGAAGATGGTATGGGGTTCCCCGGTTGAACTTCCAGATCAAGAACTTGCTTCTCAACACAAGAATATCATCTTGTTTTTAGACGAGATGAATTCAGCTGCACCTTCTGTGCAGGCTGCTGCTTACCAGCTTATTCTTAATCGAAAGGTTGGTACTTACACTTTGCCCGATAATGTTTACATTATTGCAGCAGGTAACCGCGAAGGTGATCGCGGTGTTGTTAACCGTATGCCTGCTCCTCTTGCTAATCGATTCGTTCACATTGAGATGATTTCATCTTATGATGATTGGTTTGAATGGGCTGTTAAGAACGGTGAACATCCAGATGTTATTGGTTACATTACATTTGACAAGGCTTCGTTGAACGATTTCCGTCCTAACAGTGGTCGTTCTTTTGCAACTCCTCGTTCTTGGTCGTTTGTTAGTGAATTGATTTACGACGACGACAACGAAGAGACAACTATGGACCTCGTGAGCGGTTCAATTGGTGAGGGGCTTGCTATTAAATTCATGGGTCACCGTAGGAATTCCGCAGGACTTCCTAACCCAACTGATATCTTGAGCGGGAAGGTAGAGAAGATTTCTACTAAGGAAGTCAGTGCTATGTACTCCTTAACAGTAGCTCTTTGCTACGAACTAAAAGACTCAAACGAGAAAGACGACGAAAAGGTCTTCGCTAAAAAGTTTGATCGCTTCCTAAAGTTTTCCATGGACAACTTTGATACAGAAATGGTTGTTATGGGAGTCAAGATTGCTATGACTCAATACGGTCTAGTAGTAGACGTTGATGAAGCACCGCACTTTGAGAAGTTTCACAATAAGTACGGTAAGTACATCACGGCTGCAAATCGAGCATAAACTAAAAAGACGGGTGTTGAAAAACATCCGTCTTTTCTCTTGATTAATTGCGAAATTTGCTTTATAATTAAATATAAAGTAACAGAGGAGTGTTCTATGACTGTCAATATTAAGAGTTGGAAGCCTAATCCCGATATTACCGAAGCTGAAATTGAAGCAATGCGACCAGAAGTAGTTGATAAGATTATCACGGCGCGGATTGCACTCTTGCTTCGACATCCATTTTTTGGCAATATGTCAACTCGATTGAAAATTCAAGAAGGTGGTGCATTTTGCAATACTGCTGCAACAGACGGTAAAAATCTTTACTATAATGTCGAGTTCTTTAATCAGCTTAGTATTAAGCAGACTGAATTTGTTATCGCACATGAGATTTATCATTGCATGTTTGAACACGGATTGCGTAAAGAAGATCGTGATCACCGAATCTTTAATATTGCATCGGACTATGTAATCAACGGATTGCTCGTTCGTGATAGAATTGGTGACATGGTTGATCAGATTCAAATCTATATTGATAAGAAATATGACAACTGGACTTCTGAAGAAGTATATGATGATATTTTTAATAAGATGGACGACGCCGAACTAGACGCACTTGGTCAATTGCTAGATGATCATCTAGATTGGGAAGACGAAACCGGTAAAGGTGGTGGTCGAATTGATGCAAACGGTCAGCCTCGTTATACCAGAGAAGAATTACGTCGGATCCGAGACGAAATTAAAAAGGATATGATTGCTGCTGCAATGGGAGCAGGTGCTGGAAATACCCCAGCAGGGATACAGCGTATGATCCGTGAGTTAACCGAACCTAAGATAAATTGGAGAGAATTGATTCAACAACAGATCAAAAGTCTTCGAAAGGATGACTTTACGTTTATGCGACCAAGTCGAAAAGGTCAACAGAGCGGTGCTATTCTTCCAGGTAGTGCCAATCAAACTCGTATCGAGGTTGCAATTGGCATTGACATGTCTGGATCTATTGGTGACAAACAAGCTTCTGATTTTATGTCAGAAATAAAAGGCATTGTTGAAGAGTTTCAAGACTACGAAATTGACGTATGGTGTTTTGATACTGCTGTTTATAACCATGATAAGTTTAACGGTGACGACGGTCGTGACATTGGTAGCTATTCTATTAAAGGCGGCGGCGGAACTGATTTTGATGCAAATTGGAGTTTTATGAAAAACAAAGAAATTGCACCTAAATTGTTTATCATGTTTACTGACGGGTATCCTTATAATTCATGGGGTGATCCTGAATACTGTGATACATTGTTTATCATTCATGGTAATTCAAATAAATCTCTGCAAGCACCGTTTGGTGTAACTGCTCATTACGAAGAATAAGATGAAGCTTAAGAAACCTAATCCATTGGATTACTTTGGAGTGAGGAGGGTGCCGGTTGCCCCTCCTCACTTCGAATACGAAATCCTTAATACTGTTATTTTAAAGTATTGGGAATCTAATGTAATTGAATGGATTGAACGTAAACTATCCGGACGTTATTATTTTGATGACACTACTGAAATAATAGATGGTAACATAATCACCACTAAAAAAATAGGATTTGAAAAGCCTAGTGAATTAAGCTACTTCATAATTTCATATCCAAATTAATCTATGTGATAAATAATATGCGTACTAAATGACGCATATTAGGAGGCATAGATGTCAACAAAAGAAACTACAAAAGAGGAACAACCTGTTTCTCAAACTGAAAGCGGAAATCACTCCGACATCAGTATAAAAGACCTAGCTACTATCCGTAGTATAATTGACGTAGCGTCACAACGCGGAGCATTTAAAGCAGGCGAACTTGAATCAGTTGGACAAGTTTATAACAAGATAGATGCAATAATCAATGCACTGACTGCTCAACAAAATGGAGGAGCAGCACAATGAAGCATGTAGGAAGACTAAAAAATAACCGACGTAAGCTAGTAGTGGCTTATCGAGTTATTCCGGGTGATGCTGATAGCTGTCTTGTAGTACAAACTGATAGCTTAAATTCAGATTATCATGATGCGATGATGCGTGTGTTAGAGTCTAACACAGGACAAACGGTATACGAGTTTGCAGAAGCAATGAATCGTTCTACTATTCCTGATGGACGCAATATGCTTCGTGCCTTTCACAAGGAAGGTAAGCTAACAAAGTTGCCAACTAATATAGTTGAAATGATTCCAAACAATCAAACTTCGATTATGTTGAATGAGCTTAACAAACTCATAGCCGAACAAAAAGGTGTAACTGTTGCCGATCTAGCATTAGGTGCGGATCAAGTAAAAAAGAAGGCAGAAGACTCCTCTCCTAAAATGGATGCTAGTCAGTCTGCTGCAGAATATGCAATCAAGCCAGATGGAACAGTTGACGAAGCTATAACAATTGAAGAGAAGCCTTTGTCGGATGAAGACCTTGCTAAGTCTTATCGTTCTCAAGCGGATGCTATGTTTAAAGAGGCACAACGTTTAAGAAAGATGGCTAAAGAGCTATCTGACACAGCCGACACCGTTGAAGAAACGGGCTAATGTCTCGCAAACTGCCTGACGAAGCTATAGAACAATGGCCTGAAGTACTTGCGGATGTAGAAATAAGTGTTATACCCGTTGAGTATCTTCATGCCATTTACGTTACATTTGATGATGGTCGAGTTTGGGAAATTGAATTTGATAATCGAAAACTTAACAAAAACACAGAAGATGTAGCTAGAGCAATCGAAGACGACCTCGAAGAACTTTTTGCAGAATTTGAAGATGTCATCGTACATGTTGATTTTCGTTTAGATACCGAACGCGTTAAAAATGATATAAAACGACGAACTAGGATCTTCATGAAGAAACAGAAATGACATAAATACAAGTAACAAAAAGGTTAACGAGGAGTTCTAAATGGCGCTACGCTTAAGAAGAGGCACCGATGCAGAAAGGCAAATTATTACGCTGGCTGCGGGTGAGCCTTATTATACATCAGATACAAAAAATCTCTATGTTGGTGATGGCACCACTGCAGGAGGAATTCCAGTTGATGCTAACTCACTTCAAAGTATTAATTCATTACAAGATGTAGACACCCAGAGTATATCACCTGTTACAGGATGGGTATTAAAATGGGATGGTTCTAATTGGATACCTGCCGAAGAAACCGCAACAAGCTCGGGTGTTGTTGAAGGATCAAACTATAGAATTAATATAGTTGGAGACGATAGCAGCGTTATAGTTGATACTACTACTAATACTATAATTGGCGATTTATTTGGTGATATTACTGGAAATTTATTTGGTAATGTTATATCAGCAGACGGAAGTACTATCTTAGTTAATGCAGGTGTTGGAACTTTTACAGGTGACCTAACAGGCAATGTGTTTGGGGAGTTGAATGGTAACGTTAACTCTCCAAATATTGGAGCAATGGTTGATGTTACATCCGGAGACATGGTAACCGGAAACATAACTGTCTCTAGAATACTAACTGGTGATAGTACTGTATTTTACGATGCTAATCAAAGAACTGTTTACACAGAAAAAATAAAATCAACAAACGAAATTACGATATTAACTGACCAAGCTCGTTCTGAATTAAGAATCTTATCAGACGACAATCGAAGTATTCTTAAATTATCAAGACAGTCAACCGGTGACATTTCAGGAATTGGTGCATATTATGGTGCTATCTACTTTGAAAGAGAAGATGACGTTAATAATGTAACTACTTCATTAATACTTGGTGGTAACGAACGTATGTTATTTTCTGTTACTAACGACGGAATCGTAGTAGCCGAAGAAACTTTCAATATCACCAATACAGGTATCGGATGGGGTACTGTAAATCCGCAAGCAGGACTTGAAATTGTAGGGGATGCTATAATCTCCGGAACAATTGATGCTGCTTCTTTCCGTGGATCGCTTGTTTCGGATGATTCAACTATAATGATTGATGCAATTAATAATACGATAACATCAGGAGGATACATACAGTTTGGTTCTTATACTACAACTACAAGAGATGAAATAGCTGCTGCAAACGGCATGATAGTTTATAACACCACAACTAATAGATTTAATGGTTATCAAAACAGTGCATGGATTAACTTAGACGATGGTACTGCTGCATAATCAGTCATAAGATGGATGCCAAGTGTATCCATCTACAAGTCCTAAATCCTCTTGTAACCAATCTTCAAAAGTTCCGTCTACTCGCAAAGTGTAACGGAACTTTTTTTCTGCTTCTACACCATGGTAATCTCTATTATTAAAAAAATAACTTCTTTGGTCAAGGTCTAGGTAATGCCGTTCGTTGGCGGTATCATTCCACACAAATGATTTACGTGATTCAACAAAGAATAGATTTATGTTATGATCCCGGTGTGCTATCATAGGACCATCTCTGTGTGTCACTACTTCAGCATGTGGAAATGTTGTAAAGAAAAGTATCCTTCCAATTTGTTTAAAAGGTAAACTGTTTATATACTCAATTAACTTAGGAAAATATTTTGCATCTTCGGTATAATCTTTACTTTCATTTGTCTTATTACCAAAGCTATTATTTAAAAGATACACAGCAAAGAACCACGGAATTGGAGCACCCATTGCAAAATACACATAACGATAAACCGCTTTAACGTTGTTCTTACTAGTACGCCTTAATATTTCCTCAATGTTCTTTGTATGGAAACCAGTTGGATCATACTTTTCTATTTCTCTTAACAACTCAGTCCATGTGTTCAACCCATCATATTTTTCTTGTTCAAAAGGAGGAATCGATCCAGAAAATCCTCCCATTTTCATTGTGTTACATAACGCTAATCCAATGCTACATTCAGCATGTAATTCTTCGTTCATAGAAGTGTCTATGTATTTGTCCATTCCTAAAATAGGAATGTGATTTGTTCCAACACCTTTTAATCCAACTTGTTCAAATTCCCAAGACTTATAATCTAATCCTGCAAAATTTTCATTATATACTTTCATTAATAAATCTCTCTTCAAATTCTTCGTCGCTTATATGATCAAATCCAACAAAGGAAATATCATTATTTGTTAGTTGTCTATATGTTATTTTCTGCCAGCAATCTTTAGTATCGTTTACTCCAACTACATTATAGTATCCATCAAGTAAACTCCATTCTGGTCTTAATTTTGGTAATTCTATTCCTGCGGTATAAACAAACACATTCTTTTTACGTCCGGTATTTTCTTTTGATGCAAACGCAATCAGACCACCGTTTTCTTTACAGCATTCAATCATAGGATCATGCCCATGTGTAAATAACCATCCTAACCTAAAAGGATATCCTGTGTGATGCCTTGCAGATTTTGAACGATAACGAGGATCAACCCAAGTCCTATTTCCTATCCTAAAAAATCCTTCGGGCCACCAGTCTCTTTTATAGACACCATAGAAAGCAACAATATCCAAAGAATTATTTATTGTGATAAAGAAGCCAGAATGGTCATCAACTTTAAGCCTGTCTTTAGCATAATTCCTTATTAATGCATCATCTGCTTGTAAAATTTCATTGCGGTAATTTTCAAAGATCTCTCTCCAATTATCATCTTTTTTTATATCAATAGTTTTATAATCTGTCTGAAGAAAGGAATTCATCTATATCTATCTCATGATTAGTTGGGTTTTCGTCTTTGTCATAATACAAAGAAAGGTTTATACTTAAAACAAAACGACTCTCTTTTCCTTTGTTTACAACTGAATGATATTTGCCGGTGTCAAACCAATAAAAATTTCCATCTTCTGGTATCTGAAATCTTTCACCATTCACCTCCCAAAAAGTTTCTTCATTTGAGAATATCGGTGCATGTAATCTCACTTGTTCATAATAAGGAAAATCTACATGTGGAAATATTATCCCTCCGGGTTTAAGTTCTAATATACGGGCTTTACACATAGTTGAACTGAATCTATCTAATATCTCACTTAGATACGGAGTGCAAGCATCAGTACGCTGAGTAAAGTTTTTTTCGTAGGTATAACGAGCATATTTTTCATCTTCTTTTACATATGTTGCTTGATCAACAAAAAACTTATCAATACAAACTTCGTCATCTTTATTATAAGTATGTAACGCATCATACAAAGGATCTGATGCTTCTGGACGTGTAGTTAATCCAATACCTTGATATGCCCATCTACGTTTTTTTCCTTTTATTGGAAATCCTTTAAATCCAAAAGTTTCTTTTATTTCCAATACATCTTCTCGAATACGATCTAAATCAAAGCTAAATTTCTTATGGGTCTTACACCAATTTCTATCTGGAATTTTCCATTTAGTGTGTGGTTGATACCAATTATTGTAATCGCCTATGTCCTTTGTTGAAGTGTCAAATTTATCTATACTCATTATATTTTATCCGATATTATAATTTCATCTATATTTTCTTCTGTGTTAATTAAATTATCATTTCTATCTTTGTAGATAGACAAATTTACAGATAGCATAATCCTTGGGTTGGTTCCTTTGTTTACAACTGAATGATATTTGCCGGTGTCAAACCAATAAAAATTTCCATCTTCTGGTATCTGAAATCTTTCACCATTCACCTCCCAAAAAGTTTCTTCATTTGAGAATATCGGTGCATGTAATCTCACTTGTTCATAATAAGGAAAATCTACATGTGGAAATATTATCCCTCCGGGTTTAAGTTCTAATATACGGGCTTTACACATAGTTGAACTGAATCTATCTAATATCTCACTTAGATACGGAGTGCAAGCATCAGTACGCTGAGTAAAATTGCGTTCATATGTTAACGTATTAACTATTCCGTTTTCTGTATATTTCTTGTCTTTTACTTCTCTTCTATTAAAAGTATTTAAGGCATCGTAGAGAGGATCTGTGGCATCCTCTCTACAAGTAAGCCCAATGCCATTATAATCAAATCTAGTTTTCTCGTTGTGGCCCCAACGTCCCGCAGCGAAACTAGGAAACGGTTTAAGTTCATAATTTTGCATTATGTCTATTATATTTGATCTCATAAGATCAAGATCAAAACTATATTTTTCGTTTAGTTTTGCCCAATTTTTAGTTGGAATTTTCCAACTTGTATAAGGCTCATACCATTTATTAAGATCTGGTTTAATTGTATCATTCATGATGATCTCCATGATTCCACGCCCATGGATTGATAATTGCTATCCATGGGACATTTTCAGCGTATCCATTACTATGACAACACGCTGTTATTAGTTGAGCTGACGTAGTTGCATGTATACACATTGGTGCGATAATAAACAAAGCCACAGGAGGATAAATTATCAATACTGAAAGAAAAATTAGAATCCATATCTTAAAAAAATGTAAATTTAATTTCCGTTGGAATTCACTCTTGATGAAATCTCTAATCAAATTAAGTTCCATTTTAGTTGAATTCATCTTTAAGAATAACACGTTCCAAAATCCTTCAAGCACAGGAGAATGTGGATCACCTTTTTTATCACTATATTTGTGATGCTGTCGGTGTATCAGTGCGTATTCGAGAGGAGTGCCGATCCCAGTAAACAAGCAACTTAAACTCAATAATTTATTTTGTATGGTGTCTTTATATGTCTTGTGGCCAAAATGTAAATGCAAAATATAATGACTGATCGCTACACTGAGATACCCAGCTACTATCGCAGGAAATATCCACATCCAATTATAGAAAAAAAATCCTATAACAAAAGAAAAATAGCTTATGGCTAGTATCACCTTTCCTCTATATTTCTTAAAATTAGTATCCAAATTCGTTTTCCTTAACGTGCTCAAAGAAAGGTGCCAGCTTAAAATCTTGAGTGATCCTTCCTCTCCTAATACTATTTGGATCAGGAATATCAGATAAAGAAGGGCTCCAATCCGTAATTTTAATCCACTGGGTCGATCTCTTCTTTGTTTCATCTAATGGAAAGAGTACGTTGTGTTCTTCGTCGTAACCTTCAACTTGTTTCCATTGACGTATCCAATCAGGATCTTTTCCAGTAACTTTACCCATGAACTCTATCAATTCATCAAAGGTATAATTGTCTTCTTTTCCTAAAGAAAACCGGCCAATCTGTCCAACATTGCGGAATCGTAATACACCGGGATAGTTTAACTCATTTTGGAATATATCAATTAACCGTCCAGGCACGGGTTCACTTACGCCTTTTTGTATGATACAATTGATATTGATGAACATATTTAAAGAAACGACATTCCTTAATGCTTTCATTTTACGTTCTGCACATTTAAGTTCATCTGTTATAACATAGATGTTGTCGTCATCAGCGCCGTTGAGACTTATGTTTAAACTGTGCAAGCCCGCGTTTTTAAGCGTCTTACAGTAGTCTAAATTGCCTAGCCTGAGTCCGTTAGTAAGTATTGTAGGCCTGTGACCTAGCGTGCGGAGAGTAGAAATTATGTCTGGTAGATCTTTGTGCATAGTCGGTTCTCCTCCCATCAATCGAAACTCTGTGCGCCGAGGTAGCCTCTTCGCTAGATCATAAAGACGATCTAGATCCATATCTGGAATATCTCTATTTGGAATATAACAATTGGCACATTCCATATTACACTTATGAGTAATGTCCACTACAAGTGTTTTAAATGTATTTTCTTCTGGTTCAAGTTCATAATAATTCATTTTATAATCCACGGTAAAAAAATCTTAGCTATATCGTACTTACCAAAAACCGAACTTCCTGGACGCACATGATGATTAGAATGATAAGATTCTCCTCCAGTAACTAAAGATAAGATAGGAATATTAGTTGATCGATCATGTTTTGATTTTTGTTCTCCTATCATATGGTTAACGCTATTGATAAATCCAGTTACATGATACATCAACACAGCTGGCATTGAGATTATATAAACTGCCCAATGTCCGATTGCTAGATATCCTAACACCAAATAAATCGTGACCATGCAAAAATACCATTTGTGTTGGAACTTTAGCCATGGATCTTTTATAAGATCTGCTATGTACTTCGGTGATATGTTCTTATTAGGAAATATATGGAACCAGGTGTTAAAAAACCCATTCAAAGGACTGTGTGGATCTTCATTTGTATCAGACTTAGCATGATGTATACGATGTATTCCAGACCAAGCTATAACTGGACCTAAAAAAGCTATGCTTCCGAAGAAAAGGAAAATTAATTCCCATGTCTTATTGGTATTAAATGATTTGTGAGTGTAATACCTATGATAGCCAATGCTTGTTCCAATCGTGACTATTAACAAGTAAATGATAAATCCATATAATAATCCTGTCCATGAAAATGAATATACTACTCCTCCTATAAAGAGTAGGTGATTCAGTATAGCTAATAACTTAATTTTTGTGTCAGCTGTCATTTAAAAATAACCTATCCTTTATTATTCTAGAAACTGGTATTCCAAAATTACTATTTGAAACGAATCTATCATTTTCTTCATCGTAGTCAAACCACGGAGAAAACCCAACAATCATATTAATCCGGGGGTCTGTAAGTGGATCACTTTTATAACACCCAACCTCATGTGGAATACGGTTATTCCAGATGTATGCTTTGTCGTATTCGAGTATCTTATCAAACGATGCTTGATTACCTAGATTATCATCTCCATCAAATCTTAAATAATAATTTTCATTTGTCTTAAGGGGTATAACTAACCTCAACATCATATACTGAGGTTCATCTATATGCCATCCTCCTTTAAATGTATTTAAGTCAATTTCTCCGGAATATAAATACGCAACACGACTTCGTAATATTGCCCCTTTTATGCGAGAAAATAACCCGCTAAAATGTTCTTTTATTGTTGAATTTAAATGTCGGAAAGCATATGTATCATAATATGTATTTTTCATAGTAACTACTCCAGACGCTTCTCGAGAGAAGGAATCTTTTATAAATTTAGATCCAAAAGTTTGATGATATTGGCTCCTGCTTTTATCATTAAACTCCTTGTTGTAAGTTAATGAAAACCCTCTATAATGCGGAGTTGAATATCCGTGTTGTTTTTGCCATCCTTCAAGCCCATGTAATCTTTCAATCTGTTCAACTGAAGTTAAAAGATTAGACGTTTTAACTCCGAGTTCACAAACATCTAACTCTTCAAAAATAAAAGGACCAACTCTATCCTCTTCGTTTCCTGGTAATTGTTTCTTTATAAAACTAAGTATTTCTTTATCTTGAGGTACTTCGTTTACATTTATAATCATATCTTCTTCTTCTTCTTCTTTGGTATTTTGCTATCTGCACTTGAAACACAAGTCGGTGTAATACACGGCATAGGTGTATCAAATATTTTAAATCCTGTTTTGATATTACCTAATGGTTGATCTTTACATGAATATGAACGCTTAACACTACCATCCGGTTCTCTTATTATGATACCCTGATATCCTGCATTACAACTCCAGCCTTCAAATTTGTTAAAATTAAAAGCATTAAATCTTTCTGCTTGATCTATATACCATTTCTTTCCATTAGAATCTTCCATTTCTACTTGCATATTAGAAGGAACGTCTTGAGGGATAGAGATTTTCTGTTTAGGACGATTGTAAAATTTACTCTTTATTGTTGTAAAATTTTCTTGAGGCATTCCGTTATGAAGTTTATCAAGCATGTCATCTGTATATCCATCTACTATACGAGATGCGGTCGGATCGCTTTGTGGTTTAAGTGTAACATTGATATTTTGATTGTGAAAGAATAATGCGTTTTCCCATGATTGTTCAAACCATTCTGGTACCATTACCATATTGATAGTTACTTGTATATCTTGTTCTTGAGCAAATATCAATTTGTCTGCAAAGTCTTGCATCTTTTCCGGAGTATTAACATGTTCGGTGTGTAAACTTGCTGTGATACTAGCACGCTGAAAAGACTTTGCTGTTTCTGTATATTCCTCAAACCATTTCATATTACGAGAACAATTTGATGTCATATGAATTGTTGTTCCGTTTGTATTAGAAACATCATCTGCTAGGTATTTTAATATATCTAAATAACCCGGATGAAAGGTTGGTTCACCTCCACTAAAACTAAAATGAAAAGAATTAAATCCATTGTTTCTAGCTTGTCGTTTAATCTCATCTATTGTTGTTAAACAGAGTTCTGTAGGACGGTGATCTTTTCGATCACTCCTGGCATACGGCCAACAATATGAACAACGATAATTACAAAAACGACCAAGTAACCAACTCACTGTAAAAAGGTCACGGTGTATCATAGTGCGTTGCCCAAGCCGTACTATATCTTCAAACGGGATCTTTGTAAAATCATAACTCATTAAACCATTCCTTAAATTCCGGACAATAATCATTAATCTTTATATTACGAAAATTCTCAGTATATTTTATATATTCTTTAAACTGCCGAACCTCTTCCACTGTTGGGTCTTTCTTTATCATCTCTTCTATACGAGATAACCATTTATTATCAACTAAATTTTTTGTTTTATTTGAATTATGTAATTGCTCTATTATTATTTCTTTTTGAATATTAGGTAATATATGTATCTGTAGATATCTAGGAGAAGTTACTTCTATAAAGTTCTGTTTTATTCCTTTATTTTCCGCCCATAACATTAATTCTGGTATTCCAAATAACGTCATATTATGCAATGCAGTATCTATCGAAAGTCTAGTGTTTTTGGGTTTTTCTAACAACAACCTATCAATGTTTTTTTCTATTATATCCCATTTGCTAGGATGCCGAACATAGAATGCTCTAGAACCGATTGAATCAATACTAAGTTGCATCTTTATCGTCTTAAAGTGTTTGGCTAAGTCAAACCACTTATCTCTTATTGTCGTACAATTGGTACTATATTTTAATTCAACGTTCTTTGCTTCTCCAGTTTTCACTAGATGTTCTATTATCTTAAAATGATCGTTATCTAGCATAGGTTCGCCGCCGGCAAAATAAATTTCTTTTAAATAAGGGCTATGTTTAATAACCTCTTCGGCAACCTCTGCTGATTGATAAGCACTTTCTATTCCTTGTTCAATCCCAATTTGATCACTTGAATCAGGAGAACACATAATACATTTGAGGTTACATTTATTACTCAGTCTTAAATCTAAATAAATTAATTCTTTTTTATCGTATATATAATCTCCATGCCAGGACCTTCCTCTTATAAAGTTCCTGAGAGATTTTACCCCTTTTGCTTCCTGATTCCAACATTTTTGACATGCTTGGGGTTTTTCTCCTTTTAACATAGACTCTTGAACTTCTTTTATTTGTTTTAAATTTTTTATTTCTTCAAAAGAATAATCCTTTATATTGATAAACTTTCCATTATCATCAGTTAAAGGCATTGACCGGCAACACATTTTTGCTACTCCTGATGGTTCTATACAGAAACCAGAAAAAGGAAAAGGACAAAGGGTATTTGAATTATACTTAGACATCAAACCATTCCTTAAATTCAGGACAATAATCTAAAAATTTTATGTTCTTTTCTTTTTCTTGTTCTCTAAATTCATTAATGTTGCTATTCAAAAAAGAGGGAATTCGACAACAAGGACTTAGTTTACCCGTCTTGTCTATTGTTAAATTTAAAAATGGCTGAGAACAAAGTTTCTTATATTGATTCATACCAATCCTTTAATCGAGGAGCAACTGAAACAAACTCTTCATCTCTACTTTTATCAAACCATACTGTGTATTTCTTAAATTCTTTAGCATGGTGAGACCAATCATCCATTTTCATATAACTTATTAGACCTGGTATTTTATGTATCTTGTTTGGAGAAGATGCATGTGTTCCTTCATATTTGCTTTTGTTTTCTTCGTACCAAGTTAATAACTCATTAGACACTTCATCCTTAATGTGTTGTGGTAAAATCTTTATATTGTAATAAGGTGGATTAGTAAGCAAGTTTAAAAAAGGAAAATTAGTGATATTCTTAAATTTTGAAAAATAATCAAATATTTCAATCAACCTTGTTATATTTGCAACTTGTACCGTTGTGTGTATTTCAACATCTATATTAGAATGTGTACCTGCAATTTGATCAATCATCTTTAAATTTTTATCAATCGCTTTCCAGTTACTTGGATTTCTTATATAACGACATACATCATCTAATCCGTCAACTGAACAATTAATTTTTACCTTCTTAAATTCTTTCCAATAATCAAGGAATTTCTTTGGAATATTTGTAACATTGGTATTATATTTCAAAGTGATATTCTTTGCATAACCTCTATCTATACAAGCTTTAAGAAGACGGAGTTGTTCCAATATTAATGTTGGTTCTCCACCTGTTAGGTATATTAGATCTATTGTAGATAGATTACTTTCTAATAAATCCCATAATTTAGTAGACTCTGGCCAATCCATATTCTTAAGAAATGCTACATCTTCTGCAGAAATTATTCCAAGTTCTGCAGATTCGTCAACTAATTGGCTACTGGTATAAGGATTACACATCCGGCATCTTAAATTGCACAAGTTGCCTAACCTTAGATCAAGATATTGAAATTTATGCGGAGCTTCACCGGTAGACTTAGTCTCTTTGAGAGCAACATCAATTTCTCCAAATTGTTCATTATAAACCATTCTAGAACTAATAATTCCATTATCTTCTTCATGGAAACATCTTCTGCAAGTGTCTGGTCTTTCACCATTTAACATTTGTCTTCTTAATTCCATTAATGTCTTGTTTTTATCCAAGTCACTTACTTGTTTAATGTCTGTTGCTTTTACGAAAGATCCATTATCATGTAATAATTTGTTGTTTCCGGTAAAGCTATTGCAACATACTCGCAATCTACCAGTTGCATTAGTTGCTAAATGCAACCAAGGTAATGGACAATATGTTTGTTCTGCTTTTGATTTATCCCATGTCATTTAAAAATTCCTTTGCTATTGTCAAAAAATTAGTATTTCTTGACTTATCTAATATTGAAGTATATTTTAAGAATTGATCTAACAAATGAGACTTGTCTTCACTCATCATATAATTTCCATTAGTTGTTAAGAATCGATCAATCCTTTTTTGATGATACTTACTCATATCATTTATTGTTTCTCTAAATACATTGTATCTAGTGATAATTTTTTGTTTAATGTCAATTGGTAATAATTGAGGATTAATAAACGGTGGATCGTATGCTATGTTTCCATGAACTGGCATATCTAATTCTCTAACAAAATAAGAATAACTCTCGGGTAGGTAATAAGCATTAAATGCCGAAAAACATAATGCAATCCTTCCTTTAAATTTATCACCTAATTCTTTTCTTACTAATTTTAAGTTTTCTTCTATTGACTTTGTATTTGATTCTGATCGTATGTAATCATTGAGATCCGGATATCCATCCATTGACAAAGATACATCAACACTTTTATAATCTTTCCAATAATCAAACACGTCCCATTTACCTATCTGCAATCTGCTTAGGTTAGTAGAATATTTAATTTCTATATGACTTGCTTCGCTCTTTAGTGCATTAAGAACCATATAATGCAATGGATCCATTAAAGGTTCCCCACCCGCAAACTCTAGTATCTCTATGGTAGGTGCAAGGCGCAACATGTTGTAGAGGAACTCTTCTGTATCGAAAAAATTAGCTTTTTCAGTGTTTATAGAGATATTGCTGTCATAGTACATATTAGAGACAGTATGCCAATCTTTGAGCCATGTAGTACTCAAATCAGGTTTACATGTACGACAACGAAAATTACAAAGGTTACTAAGTTTAAGTTCAATGACTGGAATCTTAAATGGTTGTTCCGGTAAAAGTTCAAACTCATAATTTCGATTTTGATTCATAGTTTGTCTCATACTTGTTCCGCCTGAGTCCTCAAGTTGCCAACAAGGCCAGCATTTTTCTGGTCTTTCATTTGCAAGAAATTGCTTTCGGAGTTCTTTCATCTGTTCTCCGTTCCATATTTCTTCTAATGAATTATCTTTTATATTTCCTAATTTTCCAGGATATCTACAACAAGGAAGAACGTCGCCATTCGGACGTGTGCTAAAATGTGTAAATGGCAGGGAACAAAAATTACTCATAACATAGTCCTAAACTCTGGCACTATTTCTTCAATTGGTGGCATTTTATTTCTTTTTTCCATCATACGAGTATATCTAATAAACATCTCAACTTTATTATTGTCAAGTTTTTCCATGTTCTTTAATGCAGTAATAACTGGTTTGAATTTTACATCTTCTTCTTTTAATTTTTCTATCATCATATTTGATAACTGTTGTGGTAAAATCCCAAAACTTAAAAAATCTGGATTTACTAATATGGTGTTATAAGTAGGAGGCCAAAATCCTCTATCTGCAATCTCATTATCTAATTCTACAAGATTAAAAAGATTGTAGGACATAACGGTTATGCTAAAATTATATGAAGCATCTTGAAAGTTTTTAATATTTTCAGTTTTTATCATTTCTATAATATCAAACATTTGATCTGATGTAAATTCTTTACCACCTCTTATATATTGATATAATTGCCCTAATGCTTCTATGCTAAAAAGATATTTTACCTTTTTAAAATTTGAAGGAAGTTCTTTCATTATCCTAGTTCCATTTGTAATAATCTTTAACGTGCATCTTTTTTTAAATTCTATATCAAGCATAGACAAAAATAATACAAATTCTGGAGTTACCATTGGTTCTCCTCCTTTTACATCAATTAAAAATTCTCCAATTGAGCTATTACATATTTCTGCTAATTCTTTGATGCGATTAAAATCCATCGTAGCATGTTTGTGTGCCGAAACAGGAAAATCATTGCCCTTTAGTTCTATATCTCTTTTATACAATTTACTTGAATTACTTGAATTACACATCAAACATTCAAGATTGCAAGTGTTAGCGAAACTTATATCTAAATAATTCAATCCCGAAGAAGCAGGCCAACTTTCTTCATAAAAAATGCGCCGACTTTTTACTCCGATTAATTCAGAATTTTTACATTTGATACAACCTGGATGATCAATACTTTTAATTTCTTTTTTAAAATTAGATCTTGCTTCACTTATGTCGCTATTTGTTCCGCCCTTAAACCAACAACAAGGACGAACTAACCCTTGACTATTAATTGACACATGATGATCGATTGCTTTGCAAAAACTAGCCATTTTTATTCCATTTTGTTGTGTTTAGATCAGCTGCACAATTACACCATTGTTTAGCACAAATAATTGGATTATTTGGAATTTTAAAATCTTCACTTATGTTTCCAATCGGACCACCTTGTTTGCAAGTTGCCCTAAAAATATTTCCATCATTCTCTATATACAATGTTTCAATTCCTGCCATGCATTTCCATCCTACAAAAGAATTTTGCCTATTCTTTAATAACGTGTTTACATTATCAAACCAACTAGATTCTGTTGTAAAAAATTCAGCATTATCTTGACTTGTACCTGCTTTTGAAAAGGTATCTAAATATTCTAACTCTTCTTGAGAATAATAACCATCAGGTGATTGTTTTGAATGTATTCCTTCCATTCCACTTGAGCCAGGAAGATTAAATCCACCAACTGGTGTAAATAAAGGTCTGATCCTTCTTATGTTATATCTAATTCCGTTATCTTCTAACCAACTAACCGTATTTTTAATCTCTTCTAAACGTCCAGGTAAAAACATAAGATGTACATGTATTGGTCGATCCTTTAATCCATATAAAACATTCCTCATATGTTCTTCTTTTAAATGTTCATAATGCCAACTAAAAATTAAATGATCAAGATGTTCAAAAGAGGCTTCATATTTTACTAATGGTAAACTACCATTAGTAATAGTAGAAACTTCATCTATATTATATTTTGAAAACAAAGAAAGTATTTCAAGAATGCGAGGATGCACAAATGGTTCTCCACCTGTTATACTCATTCTTACTTTTTTATCAATATATGATTCTCTTATTTTTTGAATAGTATTGTCAAAGCTTTTTAGATCTGCGTGACCGCTTGAATTGTCATGTAGATCAGGTGGGCAATAACTACAATCAAAGTTACATCTTTTACCAAGATTCCATTCTACACGAACCCATTCTTTATATTTCTTATCAATATGCTCAATTCGAACTAATTCTGTCATATATACTTTCGTAGATCTGGAAAGATCTCCCCACTGTCTAATCCTCTACTTTGGTCTATTAATTTTAACCATTCTTGTAATTCAGGAACACGTTCGCTCCAATCTTCACTTTGCATAAAATTAATAATTCCTTTATATCTTTTTATTCCATACGGAGCATCTTTCCATTGATCGTATGAAACATCCTCAACACCTGTAGATTTTTGCCAGTTATCTTCAAGCCAAGGATAGAATTCATTCTCATATTTTTTTTGTACCCAATTCTTATAATCTTTTGGTAATGTTTTTACATTAAGTTGAGGTGGCCAGTATGCGAAGTGCATATTAATCAATCCCGCACCAAATGGCCACTTATTAATTTTTTTAAATCCTTGTTCAACTTTCCATTTAACTAATTCGGGCAAATATCCAACGTTTAATGCCATCACCGTTGTTGCAGTTGTTATCTCTACATTGTCAGTAGTTTGGTCAAGTTGCCAAAATATCTTTTCTTGATGTTCCCATTTTGAAGGGAATCTAATATAATCATTTTGTTTTCCATATGCATCAATAGAATAATGAAATCTTACTCGTTTAAATTCTGCCCATAGATCAAAAAGGTCATCTCTCCATTCTACTGCATTTGAATTATAGCGTAGTTCAATATCTTTAGCATATCCACGTTTTATACATTCTTCAAGTAACTCATAATGTTCGTCTATAATGAGGCTTTCGCCTCCGGCAAAATACAATTGGTACATATGTGGTATTTGATCCATAAGTTCATTCCAGAACCTTGGGTTATTTTTATGCCAGTTGTAACTTGCTCCGTTATTACGACCTTTGTTTTCCCACTTACTTGTATTCTTTAATCGTTCATTTTGTATTTGCGGATGTATAGTTTGCCATTCCTTAATCCAACCTGAGCTATCATGTGGTGAACACATCACACAAGCCAATTGACATTTAGATCCTAATCTCAAATCGATATAACGTATTTTTGTTGGCAAAGATCCATCTTCATTTGTAGAATTAACTAACTCATCTACACTGTATCTCTTTTCCCAATATGCTGTTTCCCAATTACGCTTTGAAAGATGTCCAGATTCTTCTTCTTTATAACACTTTAAACATGGTGCAGGTTTTTCTCCACGCAACATTGTTTTTCGAACGTTTCTCATGTATTCTGAATTCCATGCTTCTTCTAGAGTAGTATGATTAAAATTAGCTGGTATTCCTGCATCGGTTTTAACTACGCCTACTTCTCCCCCTCCTATTTTTTTATTTGAATCTGGATCTTGAACCGATGATGCGTTACTGGTACAACAAGTTCGCATCTTTCCGTCTGGTCGAGAAGAAAGGTGTATCCACGGAAGGATACAAAATGTATTAGATGGTAATGTCATATTAATACTTATTGAAATTGAGCAGTAAAGGGATCAAAGGCGATCCCACATTTCATAGCACAAACTTTTAATCGATCATTCTTATTCCAAGCATTTTCAATTCGATCAAATATTCCAGTTTGAAATACTTTATCTAACCCTTGTCGTGCATCTAATGCTTCTTTTCCTCCGGACATCTCAATAAATGCCCAAATTTGTTCTACTTTAGGATCTTTATGCCACCATTTGTACATTCGACCTGCAGTCCAACAACATGGCATAACTAATCCCTCGGCTGTTATAAACAAACTTCCTTCGTCTTTTACCTTACATTTTATAGGGACCTGCTCATAATACGCATCCATTGATCCATATTGTTCAATTAGCAATGCTTGTTTCTTTAATTCTTCATTTTGGTATTGAGGTTCTGGTTTCTTAATATTTGTGGTATCATTACCTTTGTGATCTTTAGCTTGGTGTTCTTCTTTAGCTTCCGAATTTGATTTAACAAATCGGGCAGTCTTTTTTGCAATAAACCTTTCTACTCCCCACCGTAACGAGAGCTGTCTTGCTTCTTCTACTTGATGTTGATTATATTCAAAAACTAAAAAATCCCACCTTGCTCGGCCACCATGATTTATATAAGCATTCATATTTCGTTGTACTAAATCCCAATTTACACCCTGACGATATAAATGGTTAGTGTCTCTTAGTCCATCGACTGAAAATATAACTGCACCATTTTTACCTATTGTGTCAGCAAGCTCTTGCCACCACCGAACATCTCTTGCGCCTCCGTTTGTATTCATACTAAGCCACATGGTAGGATTATGATCTCGAAAATACGAAAATATTGCAAGGGTATCCTTTGCTATGATTGGATCTCCTAAGTTGCCACACATATACATAGTATTGAGTTGTTTAATAAATTCGGGTAAAAATATCTTTTTACAATCTTCAAGTGTTAGTTCGTCTAAATTAATGTGAGGATTTATTCCTTCACCGCGCATATTTCTATCACACATTGGACAAGCTGCTTGGCATTTTTGTGTCACTTCAAGATGAATAGTTCGTATGTCTTGTATTTGATACATTACTTTTTTCCTATTAACATAAACCTAGTATATTTTGGAAGAAATAATTCTCCTGCGTAAAATATCTCCGACATAGGTGCCCTCTTTTTAAATTCCTTTAAACAAGGAACACAATTTATATGTTGATTGTGTTCAAAGTAATTGTTACTTTGAAGAACTAATGTTGTTCCTGTTGGTATATGATCATACCATTCTTGAAAATATTTAATATGTTCACAACTAGTATTGATAATAGTGTCTGGCATTTCTTCAAGTAGTACCGAAGTTCCGTTTGCCCTATAAGTAACATATTTTGTTGGATATGTCATATCTAATATGTCTAATGTACTGGCTTTAAACTTCCATTCTTGTTGCACTTCTGTTCTATTCATATTTTCTGCTATGACAGCACAACTTGGGTCAACATCAAACGTCCTTATCTCTGTTATATTAAGGTTAGCTCGGAACATCATTGCTGCAAGAGTTCCGTACCAACCTGCACAAATAAAAACTTTTCCAAGTTCTTTTGGTAAATGATCAATCAACCATTCTTTACTTTTTATTTGTCCAATGCTAAGTGCATCAGACATTGCATCTTCTACCTCTGGATTCTTTTCTAATGTTCGTTTTAGGTGAATTATAAAATTGTCTTGATAAATTTCTTCTAATCCATTTAATATCTTAATTACATTGCTCATCAAATTTTTCTTTTAACCAATCAAAATTGTTAATCATTGCAAGGGCCTTTTTATCATCCTTGTTTTTTATTCCGTACTCGTTTCCACTACGAGCTCCGTCTATACAATATATACCATATTGCATATCAGCACCAACCGTCATCCAGATTTGTAAACGGTCTTGTGTTTCTTTTTCATTTTGTCTTGTTATTGTTCGAGATGACAATTTTACACATTCACGAAAAGCTGATTTCCAAGTGTTAAAAGGATCAGTATTAAATTCTGTTAGATTAGAAATATCTTCGTGTATTCTAAATCTATCACTTATGCTAGTAGTCATATCTGGTGTGTTAATATCAAGTGACAAAGTAAGATCTCTCGGAAAAAGTTTTATTCCACCATATCCGTAAGATAATCCATTAATAGGATTTTTTGACCTCCAGACATGAACGGCGTCTTGTTCCCAAACGGATGGCAAATAAGAGAAATTAAATTCATTTACAACTATAGCATCAGCATCAACAATCCATAACATTTTAGTATCTGATATTTTTGCTGCTTCTATATGAGCTTGGTGTATCCCGTTTATCCCGTTTACTCTTTTTGCGCAAGGAACGATCTCAAGTAATTTCTTATAATTCTTATCAGCATTAGGTTCATTGTATGATATAAAAACTACATCATATGGATTTGGAGTTGATGCTTCAATTGGAATTTCTTTCTTGTCTACGAAAAACCTATATTCTGCTTCTCGTTTTGATATATTTTTCGTTTTAGGTATTAAAGATATTCCATTATAATTTCCATTATTGAGAAAAGAATGAACATATTTTTGATCCCATTCTTCTATTTTATAATCAAAATTAAAGTCTTCGTTTATAATTAGATCATCATAAACTAACCAATACATTTTAGTGAATGTTATCTTGTTGATATTTTCTAAATTAGTTATATTTTTTGCCGTTGGAAATCTTTCTTTAAGAATATCCCAATTATTATTTCTTTCTCCAAAGAATACAATATCATACATTAGTTAATAATTTCTTTTCAATTATCGTTGCATAATCCTTATGACAAAGATAACAAGGATGATTATTATCTGTAGCCTTTCTACTATTATACATCGGTTTTGTTATATAACTGTCATTATAATTTTCTATTAATATTTTGTGTACTATTTCTTCGTATGAACTAAAATATATCCTAATTCCAAATTCTTTTCCAATTAATATAATATGATCCACTATGTCTAAATAATTCATTAATAAGGTTTCTTCGTTTATCGATTGATAGTATTGTTTTCTTCTTTTTTCTAATCCATCTTTGTTTAAGGAATTAGTTCCCGGATGTAGATTATAATATCCAGCTTCATTTACCATTAGAATCCTATATATACTAGGAAGACTAAAAAATGCCGTTTTAATTTTAAATAGTTGACTAGATATAAGAAATATCCTAGCTATATGCGAGACAGAAGCGCCCATTACTCCAAAGTTTAATAATGTTTTTTCGGGAAATTTCTCTTGTAATAGAGAAGTACAAACAAGGTCGTCTGGAACTCCAACACCAAAGATATTACTACATCCATATATTCCAACAATATGATCTTTCATTTTTTCCGGCCAAGAATTTCTAAATCCTATTTCATTTATATAATAAGTCCATTTTTTATCAATAGTAGTTGCATGTTCTTCCCACCTTCCTAGAAATACAGGTCTAGTATTTTTTAGACCCGGTGTTGTTAGATCTTTTAAATCATTTAATTTTATATTAGAAAAAGATGATTTTATTTTCATCATAATAATCCAAGTAACTTCATTTCTTTTTCTAATATGGTTGCCCATATCTCATGACCATTTTCCGCATAATGATACCAACGGTTATTATCCGTTGGATCTAATTTATAATCAAGCATTAAAGTTTGGAAATAAGAATCATTATAAGAAAAAGGTTTTCTATAATAAATATCTTTTTCTATTTCGTTATATCCTACTTCGTCTATTTTGTAATTATTAAAAAAATTAATAGGATCAAATTCGTTTGCCGGCGGAACTATTCTGTCAACTGCGTTAAAAGCATAATATTTTATACCTTTATTCTTAAGGTATCCGGTTATTGTTAAATGTCGAATAACATGTTCAATCGACAATAATTCATAATTTACAAACCTCAACCATACTTTATAAAACTTCCTAAGATTTAAAGTTGCAAATCTTTTCCACGATGACATGTTATGTTGATTAAGAGTAAATCCGTAATACTTTCCGTTCTCTACCACATATTCTCTCGGATGACTAGTCCATCCAATTAACACTATGATATCTTCTGATTTATGTCCTTCTGATATTAGCTTATTGAGATTCTTTACTATACTAGATTCAATTAATTTATTTGATGCTCCGGCATATGCAATGTTTACCATTGTCATGTTATTCCGTTGTGCAATTTTATTTCCAAAACATCTTTCTAAATCATTAGGATCTCTATGAGATCCCGGTGCTGTTATTTCGGAGCCATTAGAATGACTACATCCAGCAACTAATAATATTTTTGTCATGTTATCTCCTTTGACATCAATACGTCTGCTAAACAATGACAAACTGTTTTATTACAGATAATACTTTCAGTCGGCCAGTTTATTTTGGTGGTAATATTGCCAAGATGACCTCCTACTCCACAGTTGCCCCTTTGCACATTTCCATCATAATGCACAAATAGACTTTCCAGTCCAATTTTACAATTCCAACCATTAAAGTCATTATTCATAGTATTAGATATTTCCGACGCTATCGGGAAATCTAACATTATTTCGTTAGTTTCTGAAATCAAATAAGAATTCAGTACATTATGTCGATATGTATCCGGAAGGTTATTTGGCCAATTTATGTAGGGTTTTACTTCACGTAAGATGCGTTCTTGTTCTTCGGTGTAATTAATAACACAAAAAGCCTCTCCTATTCCAAAATTGTCCAATATACGGACAATTTCTGCAGAACATTCTATACCGGAATCTTGTATACGTTTAAAAAAATTCATACATTGATCCCAATAATCTGGATGCATCATCACTCGAACCGTAACACAAGTTACCTTCGCTGCTTCTGTTATTTTCTCAATTAGACTGTCGTCAAATTCTTTTGTGGGCATAAACTCTGGATGATAGCTACATGATAAACTACTGATCTTTGGGGCCACATCTTTCCACCACGAAACAGACCTTGCAAAATTGGTAGTTAATACTACCAATCCACCATTGTCGTATATAAGATCTACTATTTCTTTAAAAAAAGGACTAACTGTTGGTTCGCCGCCGGAGATGCTACATTGCACTTTACCATAACGATCGAAGCAATCTTTCAGAAACTTTTTAGCATGATTCCATTCATAATGATGATTTTTTCCAGTGTGTAAATCTTCAGGACAATAAGAACAACTATTAGTACAGATATTATTCATCACCCATGTAAGATACAAACTATTTGATCTATTCTCAATCTTTGTATATTCAATTCCACTTAATGTTACTGGTTTTTTCATTTTACGTATTCCTTAAATATTTCATCTAGTTTTGGTATTGCATCCTTATAGGACACTTTTCTATGCTCATCTAAAGTAACCAACATAGTTTTTAATTTAGTTAATTGGAAAACGGAATCTTCTTTGTCCCATTCATTATTTAATTCATGTATTAACATTTCAATTTTAATCTTTAAATCAGGAAAGAATTTAATGATATCTCCATTTTCAAGATAATGATTAAGATTATCAATTATCTCTTGTCTAAATTCCGGAGGTATAATCGATATGCGTTGCTGTTCCGGAAAATTAATTAAATTAATATTAAATGGCCATTCGTTGTAATAAGGATGTTTACTACTTTGTTCATCAATATACCAAAACAAATCATGTAATTGAAATATATTCATTATGCTTACCGTTATATTCGTTAATATCTTAATTTCCGTGCCTTGCATATAGGTCTTAGCTTCTTCAAAGTTTTCTTTTATTTTATTCCAATTAGAAGGAAACCGTGTATATTCTTGTACCTTTTCTGTACCATCTATACTAGCAATTAATTCAAACTTTTTAAAGTTATTCATATTTGAAAGAAATTTAGGATTAAGATTGGTAAAATTACTACTGATAAAAACGGTGATATTTTTAGATATTTTTGTTTCAACACAATAGGTTAGTATTTTATTGACTATAGGATTAAGAGTTGGTTCGCCTCCTGCAAAACTTAAAACTTCTATCTTTGGTAGCAATATCTTTAATTCTTCCCAGAATCGATCTGACTCTGCCCATTTAGATTTAGAATTAGCATTCAAAACATATTGTCCTACATTACCTTCCCACACACCAGACTGATTTCCTACTATTCTTGAGAATGTTCCACCTATTGTTTTAATTCCATTAAACTTTTCATCTAAGTCTGACAACTCTTTTTCAATCTGAGAAGAATCATAAGCATTGCAAATTAGACATTTCAAATTACAAAGATTGCTTGGTTTAAGTTCTATCTTTTTTGGTGAATGTTTTGCTACACCTTCATTGTTTAAAGTATCTTTTACTATCTGTAATTTATCTCTATCATTTATATGCTCCTTTATACTTCTAGCCCTCATGCTAGATGCACCATCTCTATAACATATTTTACAACCCTTAACTTTAGTTCCGTTTGATATTTTATTTCTAGTATCAATTACTTTTTTGTTGTTCCAGAATGTATCAAGAGAATTTTTATCATCTAATCTTTTTTCTAAAGATAAATGATCATTTTCATTCCAATAACAACATGGAAAAACTACTCCATTTGGTCTTGTGCTTACTTCAAGAAACGGATAAAAACAGAATGTTTCACTCTCTAATATATCTCTTCTTAACTTATCTAATTCATCCATCTAATATATCCTTAAATTCTGGAAAAACTTTACTAAAATCTGTATGCCTTATTTTGTCAAGTTTGTCAATATAATCAATATATTGAAGGAACAAATCTGAATGATCTTCAGAATCCATAAATTCTAATTGACTTTTAATTTTACTAGTCCATTGGTAATTTTTATTTAACTCGATATAACTTTCCCATTTTTCTCTTATTTTATGTTTAATACACTGTGGGAAGATTTGTATATTAAGATAACGAGGCCAGTGTACGGTTCCTGCGTGAAACAACCCTTCATGATGCAACTTTCCTATCTTCTTAAAATCCTGTTTAAGTAACTCAGTTGCAAAATCCGGAATATAATATATATTCATAGCATGTATGGTTGCTAAAATCTTAACATCGATATTATCTGGTGTATTATCTAATCTATTTAGATTAGTTATTATTTGCTGCCAGTCTGCCGGATATCTAACATAATCATGATGTTTTCCCCATGCATCAATACTTACCATCAATTCAACAAACTTAAATTCTTTCCAAAGATCTATTATTTCTTCAGTTAATGTAGTTCCATTTGTGTGATAACGTAATTCAATATTTTTACTATGCCCTGATTCAACTAATTTTTTTATTAATCGAAGATGTTCTTTAATTAATAATGGTTCTCCGCCGGCAAATATAATGTGGCGTATATTAGAAAACATACCGTTAAAATCAGCCCATAATTTTTCATTTTTATACCAATCAAATCTTGTTGTATCAATGTCTGCTTTGTGTTGCCAATCCCATTTAGCTTCAGTTTCAAGTATATCCTTTAGTTTTTTAGCATTGTTTAACCACATACTGCTATCTTGAGGACGGCACATCACACATTGTAAATTACAGGTATTACCTAATCTAAAATCTAACGTAACTAAATCTTCATTTAACGTTCCGTCAACGTCGGTTGCTTCAATTAGACTATCAATCTTTTCTTGCCCTAATTTTTTAATCCATAGATTATTTTCATTTATACGATGGCTTCTAATTCCAACTGCTTCTTCCTTGTAACAAGATTCACATGCTGAAACTTTTTCTCCGTTTAACATCTTAACACGGGCTTCTTTAAAATGATCACTATTCCAGATTTCAGAAACAGTGTTATCATTAAGATTTAACTTATGACTATTCTTTGCTACACAACAAAGTAAGGCGCTACCATCTGTCCATGTTGCCATATGTGTCCAAGGTAGAACGCAAAAAGTTTTTGAGTTATTCAAAATTTAACTCCTTTGCTAGATCTGGTATAGAATTAGTAAAATTTTCTTTCCTTGATTTGTCTAATGCTTTTGTCATAGTTATAAAATTTTGATAAATCTCTTTGTGATTATCTCTCAATGGTCTTCCAAATAAATTTACTATTCCATTTATACTATTTTGTGTTATATGGTCTTCAATTTTATTCTGTTGTTTAAAGGCTAAAAGGTTTTCTATTCCTTTTTTTCGTATTTCTAAAGGTATAATAGTTACATCTAAATATGTTGGATGATCATTTATCAAAAAATCAACACTAATAGATTTATTATATTCTTTTGATACTTGATTAGCATACTCAAGTATGTTATGACAATCTAAGATATTATAGACTTGAATTACTGGACTCATTCCAAGTCTTACATTAGACAAGGATGCTAATTTTCTAAAATTAGTATCAACTTTGTTCCAATTACTAGGAGATCTAATATAATCATTTACTGATCCTATACCGTCAATACTGCAATTAATCTTTATACTTTTAAATTTTGAAACTAAGTCAAGAAATTTATCAGTTACGTTAGTGCAATTGATGTTAAAGAATAATTCTATTTGATCGTTATATCCTGCTGCAACACACTCTTCCATAAATCTGTAATTGTTCTTAATAAGAGTAGGTTCTCCACCTGTCATATAAACTTTTTGAAGCTTAGGTATCATTCCTATAATTTCATTCCATAAAAAATTACTATCAAAAACAACTTCTTCTTCTTTTAAATGTATTGGATTATTTCCAAATTCAGAAGTCCAAACGGATTTATATCCTTCATCTTGTTCATACAAAGGAAAATGTTCTTTAGCAATTTGGCTACTATTAAATGGATTACACATACGACATTTTAAATTACAAAGGTTACCTAGTCGCAAATCTAAATATACAGGAGGCAATTTAATCTTCATATCATTTTCGACAGCTTCTTGCACATAATCATAAAATGATTCGCCTAAACGATGCTTCCATTCGTTTGTCATCATTTCACGAAAACTTGTTTTGCCAATATCTTCTTGCTTATAACAATGACTACAAGCTGTAACCTTTTTACCCTCTATCATTGCACGCCTTACTTCTACCATGCTTTCGCTGTTCCAGGCTTCCTCAATACTAGATGTTCCAACTGCTAACTTTTTTCCATTTTCGTCTCTAAGTATAGCTTCTGGACCAGAAGCTATACAACAAAATCGTATAAATGTATCTGTGTTGAGCATAATACCTATAAAAGGCATTGCGCAAAATGTTTTTGATTCCATACTATTCCTTGTCTATAAATTGCTGAGTTGACGACCTAGCTGGATTTTGATAAACTTCTTTAAAGAACAAACTCTGTTCTGAATTTAGAGGAATTGCTGATATAGGAATTTCTAATTCTTTAATTATCATTTTTCCTAATTCTTCTGAAAACTCATTAACTTCGTATTCTGTTTTTGTTTGTTCCCATAACTCATTAAGATATTCAAAATCTCTTACCTGTATATAATCCCAATTGTTACCAGTACACATTGTCATATATAATCCGTGTCTTGCGCCCATTATTGCCCAGTTACCATTCTTTATATCTTTTCCTACCATTAACCATATATAAAGCCGATGTAAATTCTTCCAGTGATTCTTTAAGAATTCTTCTTTTGTAGGTCGAATGCCACGATCTAAACTCATCTTAACACCTTCACGAAATCCTGCTCTCCATGCCTGATGGGGAGTAGAATTATTATACACATCCGAATAACATGAATTCATTTGTATGTACTCTACGTCCCAACAAAAATCAACTTGTGCATGTGGATTATCCTGATCTGCATTTTCGTGTGTCTTCATATCTAATACATATTGCTTTGACCAACATTTTAATCCACCATTGCCATACATTAATCCATTTACTACATTATTTCCGCACCAAGATATAACAGACTTTTCTAAATCTCGATGTTCTTCAAAATCTATCTCTTGGCTAAGAAAGTCTGCTCGAATTATATTGTCCCCGTCTACTGTTATAAACCGATCGGTTTCTGATAACTCTGCACAAGCCTTGTGAGCAGCATCAGACCCTTTTACTCCGTGTACTCTTTTTGCCCAGGGCACTTTACGACACAAATCATTATAATTTTTTTCAGCATTTGGTTCATCATAACTTAGATATATTATGTCATAATCTATTACTCGAAATTTTTTACTCATCTATTACCTCAAAAGAATACGAATTAAACTTCTTCATAGTGTAAATTGAAACCGGTGTTTTGTCAAGTTCAAATTGAGAATCAAACGGAATAATATAATAATTATTCGATCCCAAATGGTCAAAAGGAACTTTTATCATCTTATGAAGTATATTAGGATTTCCTTTTTCTGTTACCGAAAACTGCAACAATGAATCGATTATAACATTATTAAGAGAAAGCGATATCATAAATCTTTCACTTAGCAATATCTTCCAACATGTATTAGAATAATCAAGTATGAGAGAAATGTCTGCATCCTCACACTCAAGTAATTCATATATATAATCGTGTACTGTTAATTCTTTTTGATTGAGTTTTACAATCTCAAATTCTTTTAATTCTGGATTAAAAGAAATTTTAGCATCTTCGATTTTTCTTGTTCCGTCTAAAAAGTTTTTAACTACATCATGTGTAGTTAGAAAAAAAGAAATCTCTTCATAATTTTCCGCAGGTAAATTTGTTATCTTCTCAATTTTTAATTTTGCAGGATCAAAATAGACATAGAAACTAGTTGGTTCTATTGTTCGTTGTTCTAATTTATATTTCCCTATCTTAAAGTTCATTCAAATAATCCTCATAAATTTTAATTATTTTATCTGTTACAAATTCTTTTTCTGTGTAATGAAAAATTCCACTTTGTCTAAAATTACCTATAAACAAATCAAGTTCAGGAGTTAAATGAACATCAACAACTTTGCGCCACGAATCTTTAGGAAACTGCCAGTCTTGACAATGAGGTTTCATATGTGTAAAAGTTGGATATTTTGCTAACGAATTTATTATTTCATTTTCAATATTAAGTATCTTAGCTGCTATTGCTGCGGTTACATCCATTGATACTCTATTGGGATATTTTTCAGAATGAAATTCTCCATAAAATCTTTCCCAATTTTGTGTTATAAACTCTATCCATTTATAAAGTAATTTAGCTTGATCACACTTTTTAAAATAATGAAATCCTGAGTACAAATTAGCGAGGTCATTAGCAACAAAGCCCCCACGATAATACATGCTTGTAACCGTTTGTGCGCGGTATGTACAGGGGTTGCTTACAAAATACACGCTGTAACTGCTTAAAAAATTCCACCACGCTGTAAGGTCTTGTAGCACGAGCATATCAGTATCCATAACAATAGTTTCTTCATATGGACTAACATGATATAACTTCCATCTGTTTTCTACCTTCCATGTGCTGTCGATTGCACTGTCCCCCCAAGGAATTGAAATAATCTGATCAAAATATTTAACATATTTAGAAGGTACAACATCATCAGTTACAATAGAAATTTTTGGATCTTGATTTGTGGCATGCAAACTCATTGCTAATAAACATGCTTGGAGGACATAATCATATTCTGAATTTTGAGCTAATACCAAATATCCTTTCATTAGATTTCCTTATCAATCACATCACTTAGACTAAATTTATTCATAACGTGTATAGTACCTTTAAATTTGATAGGAGTATATTCTCCTAAATAATTTGGTTTTTCAATTAGAAACAAATATTGATTGCCCTTTAATTCCCACAATATATCTCTATCCGCTGTGTAAAATAACTTTCCGGGCATAGCTGATGCAAAATTTCCACTTTGATATCCGTTCATTATGTGTACACCTATACTAAAAGCATGGTCGTTTCTAAAAGTAGATTGTCTTATTTGGAATATAGTTCTGTAATGGTACCAGTTGTCTTGTATATGTTGAAGGAGATCAAAAAAGATTTTATTAGTTTTAGTTTTACGAAAGAACACACAAGTTGCCCAATAGAAATCTATCCCTGCATCATAAAGATATTTAAATTCTGAATAATCACGAAAGTTTGCCAAGTCATATGCTGTTTTATACATCAACAAATCTTCGATTTGAGTAAAGCAATGAAGATATTTGTCATCACCTATTATTATGTCGGTGTCTAATACTAATGTTTCGTCGTAAGGGGTTAGGTCATAAGCCCTAACCCTATCATCATTTTTAAATTCAAGTTGTTTTTGAACTAGTGTTCCATTGTGATATCTCTTTAATGATTTGCCTTCTCTAAACGGAACAGAAATGATTTGATCAAAAACTTTTGGAAATGTGTTAACATAGTCAATTGCATCGGTTGCTATCGAAACTGGTAAGTTTAAATATTCTTTTGCCCTTATTGCCAAAAATACTGCTTGTTTAACATAATCAACCTGACTATTATTCCTAGCAAAAACTAATATACCTTTGCTCACAGTTCGGTTATTCCTTTAACTGAGCGATTCTTTCGAAGCTTATCATATTCTGTTCTAAATTCGTTAGTTGATGAAAAATAAAGATCCATAATTTCTTGAAGAAACTGGGAAATATCAGTTATATCAATTGGTGTTCCATTATCGTCTATTAACGTAACAGATTCAAGTCCTCTATTAACCAACATATCACAAAAAGTCATACGTTGTTCGGTGGCAGTAAATTGTCCACCGCCGTAATAGTAGATATTATTTTCTGCAAATTTTTCACTTAATAATCGTATCTGATTATTTAAAGTGACAGTATAGTTAGAAAATTCTAACGCCTTTTCAAGTCTTTCGTCCATGAGGAACCTCCTACTGAACTACTTACCGTAAAAGTATTATAGAGTGGTATCGTTTGAGTAAGAAGGTGTATCTACTTCAACATATATACCGGTTGCACGATATTGCTGAATGGTACTAGTTAATGTTCCACTTACATTTTCGTCAGTTCCTGGATCTCCCGTATCATCATCTTGGAATAGAACTCTAATCTGTATTACACTCGGAGAGACTTCCCTAGCTTGAACGTTATAATCATTTTCGGTGTAAAGGCCGGAACCAGTTTTATTAAAAATATTTTGATAAGAACCAGTTAAATCATAATTTCCAATAGCAGACCCAGTTCCTGATCCTGTTGAAATTGTATTTGTGTAACCTAATTTAACTATTCCCATATTTGACAACATAGTTGCCCAATCTGTACTTTTTGATCCCGATGGACTAGTTAATGATGCAGTAAGTCTTATTTCACCACCTGCATTAAAAAAATGCCGGCGATCGTCTGCACTATTAAAGGTAATGCTAAATTCATGAGTTAATGTACCATTCCAAGCCGATACCCTTGTTGAACTAATAGCCGATTCAAGAGATGCTTGAGTTACATCTACAAGAAACTTATCTGTTTCAATATTTGGCATTAATGATTCGAAATCTGCATATCCCTTAGCTGCACCATTTGGATCCGTTGAAACATCCTCTGCTATTACATCTGCTATTGATATACTTGCAATTGATGTTGGAATAGTTCCATTTTGGTGCACACGAGCTGCAACCATATCATCATATAAGTTTTGCATATCCTGAGCCGTAACTGTTGCACCGACACTAACTGTTGAACTATTTAATGTTTGTCCGTATCCGTCTGTGCCGGAACCTATTCCTAGAACAGTTGCTATTCTTGCCTGTATATTATTATACCGCGCCGCGGTTATTGTATCTCCGACTGCCATTTTTTTATACCTTTAATACACACTCAACTAATTTAACACCATCGTCGTAGTTTGACTCAAGTGCAATACCAATTAAGTATGATGCTTTATTTACTGTAGCGATGCCTGAATGACTAGCATAAATGGGTTGCCCTTTGTTTACTGCGCCGGAAATTTTAACCGGAACACGTCCAACAAGTGCAATATATTGCCCTTCTGCCTCACTATTCAACATCATTGCTGGATTTGTCGACACAACACCCACTGGCATATGCAAACCACACGCTTCGCAAACTTCATGATCTGTATGATCACTGTGTGAGCAAACTTCAACAACTGTACCTGGTTCGAGGTTACCATTTGTAAGATATTTTTCTGCCAAGTCTGCATAGCGAGCAGATGTTGCAACACCCTGAAAAAGATTAGCTGCTATATTTCCGGATGCTGTACGAACTGCAACCGTATTTGCTGTTGCGCTAGTATCACCCGAACGATAATTACTACCTTCTTTTAATGTATCTGCTTGAGTTGCTGCGCCATCAAATACGTCAGCATAAACCGTAGCATACTTTATACCACTTGTACCTAAATTAAATGTAGAATCAGCCGAAGGATTCATTCCTGTTGCGGTAACTGTTAATGAATGAGTTAATGTTCCTCCTGAATTATTGGCTTTTAGCTTGATAATGTTAGAAGCACCAACAGTATTTGATATATAACCTTCATTTCCGTTTTCAATACCAATCTTAAGATCTTGTGAATCACCAATTGTAATTCCAGAATCCGCAAAATTAACGATTGCTGAGAAATTTGCAGTATTTGCCAAAACATAATCACTTGCTAATGCACCACCTAATCTTAGTGCATTTGAGCTTGTTCCCCAATATACATGATCGGTTGTTGTAACACCATTTGTTGCTGCTTTTGTATTCTTTAAGGTTAACCCTTTTTTAATTACATCAAAACCATCTATCTCTGTTGGATCACCAGGTTTTGATGTGAATTCGTCTGCTGAAATAACCTGGATAACTTCATCATCAACAACAGAAACAATAACAGAATGATTAACATTAAGTGTATCTTTGATATTTCTCGATTGTATTTGGGTTACGCCGTCTCCTGCTGTTTGTGGTCCAATTAGGACAAATGCAGTTCCGTTGTAAACATAAAGTTGATCATTTCCTGTGTCCCACCAAAAATCACCGGTTGTTAATCCAGTTGGTTCAGAGGTTGAAATTTCAGAACCTCCAGTAGTACGGAATTTATTTCCATCATAAAATTTTAGTTTATTTGCTGAACTATCAAACCAAACCTGTCCAGAAACTGCCCTTGGTGGCTGATTTGCTCCTGAAAAGTTTTCAAGTAAGAATAAGAAATTTTCATTCTGTATCTCACCATAGCCTGCATAATTCTTTCCAACAAGCTTTATGTCGGTTGTTTGATCAATTGTTCCATCTTCAACCGTAGTAATTAGTGTATTATCGTATCTATTAACCTGATATGCCATATTGTTTTAACCCCTAGCTGGTAATATTTATCATCACAGCCCTGTTGGCAGGTCTTGGTCAAAAGTCCATGCGCCGCTGCTTACCGTAAATTGTTTTAATCCACGAGTAGTAGTAAGGGTAACATTACCCGAAGCTGTATTATTTGCCGCAATATCCTGTATCACGGATTCATTTTGTGTTCCATTTGAATCAACTGCAACTCTTGAAATTTCAAGCACTTCTGTAGTTGCCGGTGACACAGCCACGTCAATTACAATACCAGTAACAGTGGTTCCTGAGAACGAAGTAGTTACTATCTTTGCTACAGTGCCTTCTGTTTTAGTTGATGCTGAAACAAGAGATTCAATAACTGTAGCAATTTGTGCGTTTGACAATCCTGAAATATCAAGACTGAGATAAACCGGATTACTAGAAATTAAAGAATCTGCATAAGATTTGTTAACTACATCTGTTGGAACCGTTGGTGTTGATACTCCTGTTATTTTTTGAGAATTAACTGTTATAGTACCAGCTGAAATAAGGTTTAATCCCGAACCAGTTGAAGTTATAGTTACACCATTTAAATTAATACTATCTACATCAAGTTCGTCTAATGTACCGATCGAAGTCAATCCGTCTGCTGATGTAATCCCAGTACCTATAGCAGTGGAAGAAAGAACTGTTGTTCCGTCTATTTTATAAGTACGGCTTGCATCTAAGTCAAAATTTTCACTCGAAGTCCACGCTGTGTTTGCATTACTCCATGTTAATGTTTTTTCTCTACCTGACGCTCTTAATATAATGCCGCCACCGTCTACATCTACATCATCTAATAATGTACTATCAGAAGTAATAGCAAGTTCAATATTCTTATCTTGAACTTGTAGGGTAGCAACATCAATATTTGTAGTAGATCCTTCTACTATTAGATTACCACTTATTCTTGCATCTCCATCAACGTCAAGAGTGTAAGCAGGATTTGATTCAAATATACCAATTCTACCAGTCGAAGCATCAACTACTATTGCATCAACCAAAAGAGATCCAAAATTACTAGAGCGAACCCGAATCTTATAATCATTATCTAATAGACCCATCTCTGTAACAACAGTGGTTCCTACTATTTTTTGAACATTATTTTGTGCGGTACCAATAGTTAGGCCACCTGTGTTTTGTATCGTTAAAGTACCAACTGTAACACCGTCACTATCTGCAGGTAGAAATGATGAAGAATTACGAACCGTGCCTACATTATCTATCAAATTTCTTGAGTTAAGTGCTGTTCCGTTAAATTCAAAAGTATCTTCATCTACAGGAGTAAATCCTTTTAATATAGGTGATGATATTCCTGTAATCTCTGCTCCCGATCTAGGTGTAAAAGAAGTATTACTCCATATTCCTACAAGAGTTCCTTGGATAAACTGTCTTAATATTACTCGTGATCGTCCAAGAATATCAAGGATTGAAGAAGTTTCAAAACCTGTTTTACCTTGTCCTGTAGTCCACAATGGTCCTACTAATGTCCACAAATTACCATCGTAGAAAAATAACTGATTATCTTGCGTATTAATAAAAAGGTCGCCTGCTACTGGATTATTTGGGAAGGTACTTTGAACAGACGGGCCACCGGCTGCTTTAAAACCTGCGCCATCATAAACTTCAAGTCTACCAGAACTAGTATTATACCAAAGCTGACCTTCTAGTGGTTTGGTTGGTGCTGCCGAATTAGCAAAATTTTCAAGTAGAGCAATAAAATTCTCATTAAATTGTTCTCCCCAACCTTTATAATTTTTTCCAACAAATATTAAATCGCTTGAATCTGTATCAATTTCTCCGTCAATAAGATCAACTAAAAGTGTTCCGTCTGTTCTGTTTAATCTATAACTCATTATGTTACCCCATGATAGATGATATAATTAACTGTTTGGTACGGGTTCATAACATCAAGTTTTGATCCAAGTGATTCTCCATCAACTGAACGGTAATCACTGTTACCTGTTAATCCTCCTTCTAGAATTCCTCCAGAAGTTGCAATAGACGAACCTGCACTAGTACCGGTTGGAGCATCATACGATATAGCAGTTGGATCCGAACTACCACTTATTGCAATATCTGCTATAGCATAAAATTGATCTCCGTTTGGAGCTCGTAGATCGTGTTCATGTTCTGGTAAATTAGCAGTGGTAATATCTTTTGATTCATTTCCTTCGCTTGCTCCTATTGAGTCTGCTGCATTTGAAGTATTTCTGTTAGCTGCACCTTCATCTGTTCCCATATCATCAAGACCTAATGGAAATCTTCCACGTAAATCTGGTATGCCAAATAATGTTACTCCGCCATCTGATATTAATAGAGGATCTTTAAAATTAAAAGCGATAACGTTAAATAGATTAGAATATGTAACCTGGCTGTATTCTGCTCCGTCACATAAGAACCAACCCGGTGGAGCTGTTGCTCCACCATAAGGAACAATCATTCCCGGGGGATTAGTTGGAATAGAAGAAAACAAATTAGCTCTACTTATTCGAAATAATCCTGTTGTTCCAGATACGCGATTAATTAATATTTCGTCATCGATTAACGAAGATGTTACTCCTGTTTTATTTGATATAAAGGTATTACTTATGGTTGTAGTAAAGGTTTTAGTGGTTCCGCCGGTCTGGCCATCAAATATAAATTCCGGAGCACTAACATCACCTGACAATCTAAAATTAGTAGATGAAGTTAATTTATCTGCAGACCCTGATCTGCCTGAAACTGTACCGGTTACGTTTCCAACTAAGTTACCACGAAAATTATTCGCATAAACGTTATTCCATTTTGCAGATGTTGAACCTAAATCTCTATTTGTAGAAGTTGTTACTGTATCTGGTATTGCGTCTGCTAAAGTAGTAGTACCAATTAATCTAGATGTTCCCCCTACATTTAAGTTTTTAGCAATGCCGGCCCCACCTCTTGTAACAATTGCGCCGGTTCCAAATGTAGAACTTTGAGTAATTCCGTTTACAATTATAGATGAATCGGTTTGTATGTTTCCAACTACGTCTAATGATTCTTCAGGATTTGAATTGTTAATACCAACCGTTGTGTCTGAATTAATTCTAATTGCAGTCTTAACTGTACCATTATCATTAATACGAAAATCAATATTTGAACCGGTTGTATTATGAGTAAGTACTGCCGCTTCTCCTTCAATACTTATGCTAAGAGGCAAAGAAGAACCAAGTACTAATCCGCTGTTTGTTTTAATTCTAAAAGTGTTATTTGTAGTTGAAACTACATCACTTCTTAAGAAATTTGAAGCTGCAATCGTTTCATTAACAATTACCAAATTTTCTGCTTGTTCAGCTGTTCCTCGAAACTTAGTTACCCCATCTCCTGTTACGTCTAAATTAGAAAGATTGATACCTGGTTTAATTGTACTAAATCCAGCTATAGCCGTTTTTGGAATAAACTGATCGGTTGCTATAATTCCAACTGTTTGAGCATCAACTATAATCTCAATTACTGTATGATTAATATTACCTGTATCAGTTAAAGTTGTTGGATTAGCCCCTGTCGTTAATCCTTCGGAAAATTGAGGACCAACTAATAACCAGCCAGATCCAGTAAACAAATAAAGCTGTTGGTTATCTGTATCTGCCCATAAATCTCCTGCAACCGAAGAACTTACATCGGGTTCAGTCGTTGCTTTTTTAAGTCCACCTGCACCAACCCAATTAGTTCCATTATAAACTTTAAGTTGTTCGGATCCAATACTTGTGTCATACCAAAGTTGTCCCTCAATAGGATTATTAGGTGATTCATCGGATGCAAAATGTTCTAACATTTGAAGAGAATTTTCTGCAATGACTGCGCCGAAGCTGGTATTTCTTCTTCCAACTAAACCAATACTAAGTTCTTGATTGATTGTATTGTCTTCAATCGAAATTGTACCTTTGTTGGCTACATCTGTAAATTCAATTTCATATGCCATTATTCATTAAACCCCGTCAAACTTTGTACTCTTACAGTGTAATCAACTTGTATAAGTCTGTTTAAACTTTTTTGAACCGGATGAAATATAACATGAGTGATCAAACGACCGGTGCCAGACGTTGAATATGCCCTCAGTCCTAATTCATCAAAAACATAAAGACTGTTAGATTCTGTTGCTGTATCAAACGCATCTTGTCCATTAGGCTCCCCATAATCAAGTAAACATGTTATCAATATATCTGTATAATTTGTTCCGCTTACATGACGTGTTTCTGTCTTATTTCGAACTGGATCTAAATTGTTCACACTTCTATCATCTACTATCTTTGTAAAAGTTTCATTGTACAAACTAGCATTAGTTCCTGTACTATTTGGAGTTAGATAAGTTATGATTCCAGTTGGATCGACACTTGTTCCTCCATTGCCAAAAGTCATTTCATATATAAAACCTTGTCCTGCATTAGCAAGACTCTCTGCTAATGAAATTGACATGTTTTCGTAATGTATGGCGTTTCTTTTATTCACTATTGTTTCGCCAGATTCTGGGTTAAAAATATGAATGTGTCCTTGTATTAACACTCCTGGTTTGTCTAAAAATGATGTCATTTATTCTACCTTCAATTGTATTTATTCTGGTAGCTCAACCGATCTTGCTCGGATAAAGCGTGATATGTCATTATCTGCATAACGAATGGATATTCCTTGGTCTGTCCAAGTTTTTCCTATTTTTCGTACTACAACAATGTTTGAATTTTCTAATGGATCTTCAGTTAGTGTTAAAGTTGTACCGTCTACTGAAAATTCTACAGGAAGGGTAATGTCTGCTTCTGGAGAATCTTGATCAATTGTTTTATCAAATGATTGTATCTCTGTTTTCCTTAAACGTCTTCCTCCAACAAAAACCTCTATTTCATCTACATTTGATGCAACAAAATCAAGCGTGTAAAGGTTAGTAGTTCCATCGGATTGAAAAACTTGAGTTCTTGTTTGATCCTTGTACGGTATTGTTTGTCCAGGGCCTTGCTCGTACACCTTTGTACCTGCTACATAAAGATCTTTTACTCCAGTTCCTAATGTGCCTCGACGTAATTGACGCAAAGTGTTGTCTTGCTTGACAAAATATTCAATACGTTCACCATCTAAGAAAACCACTCCTGGAATATTTTTTTCTTTATTAGGTTCTGGTAATGTTGTTCCATCGGTTACTTCAATTCGAAGATCCCACCAATTTAGATCCGATGCTAGAATATAAGTCATGGTTTCATCAAGTCTCTTATAATGAGTCCTGTTTAACATATCCTTGAACTGTCTAAATCCAAATGTATCAGTTTTCTTATCAGCTGTAAAGTGTATATAGTCAACAACATCCCCTTCTGCTAATTCACGTACGATTCGAAAACTATTCAAATCGTCTGTTACATAGTAATCAACACTTGGAGAAAGTGTTTCACCATTTATAGAAACCCATACATATTGTGCATCTTGTGCAGGTGACTTTAATTTAATTATGCCATTTGACAATTGATTATACGTTGAATAGGCTTCTGTTCCTACTATGATTGCTTCCCGGGCAACTATATCATATGTTTTGCGATTGATATCTTGTACATCATGATTAGAAAATTGCCAAACTTTAATAGTAGCATCTATTGCAGGTGCTGTATCAAATGTTAGAGTAGATCCTTCAATAGTATATTCACCGTCGTCTATTATATAAACTAGAAGTTTGTCATTTACTGTACCTATGTCTGTAAACAACAGAACTGAAGAATTAAAAGTGTCCCATCTCCAACTAATTGTTTGTTCAAGTTCTTCTCCATTTAAGAAAACTCTAAGATTATCAGTTGCAATGGTTCCTCTTGGAATTTGCCAAGTTTCAATAATATATTCGCGAGCAGTTGTTACATTAAATTCTTGAGTATATCCTGCCGATAGCATTTGTCCGTCTACTTCAACTAAGGTACGATACCTAGTTGGATCTTGAGAGAAAGGTGCATTGCTTAATTCAAATTGTTCTGTTGAACCGTCACCAATTAATTGTTCAAGTTCAACTACGCTAGAAACAGTCGTTGGACTATCATAAACAATAACTCTTATTGTTGCGCCTTCTGCTGGAGGAACAGCAAATTCAATATCAGTATTACCAATATTGTCGTATATAATTACACTACTTCCGGATAACGGAATATTATCTAAGAATGATAGAACATATTGATTATCACCAAATTCGTCAGTTAAAATTTGATATTGATAGAATTGCGGTAATTGCTCAATGCCGTCTACTGTTATTACTGAATCAATACTTGGATAGTAAGGAAGTTCAAAGTTTACAGTTGATCCGTCTGCTATCAAAGAAATTTCATTTTCACGTACATTCTTTGTTAAGGTAACTTCGGTTGGAACTCCATTAACCATCACATTTGCTGTTATATTTCCATCACTATATCTTGCTGCTGTTGAAAAAGTTGAAGTGCTTCCGTTTCCTGTTAAGGTTATTGCATCAAGAACACTAGTTCCGCTTTCCCCTACCACTACAATATTAAGTTCTTGATTTGCTACCGGTATTGCATTAAATGTTAATTCGTTTGTTTCCCAATCTACTGAATAAGAATTTACAATTTGATTTGAAATTTTAACAAATATTGCATCTTGACTATTTGGTCTTTCAACTAATGGATAGGTTTCTGTTATTCCATCTGTTATATAATTAGCGGAATAAATTCGAGATCCTCCGTTTCCAACTCTGTCATACACTTGTATGTCAAGTGTATCAAGTACTTGTCCAGGAATTAATTCTTCTGGTCCTTTACTGGTAGTCGGAGTTACAAATCCATCACCGTCTACTACAATTTGATCGGCTGCAATACCTTTTGCAGTTTGATAAGCCATGTCTCCACCTTGTAACAAGGTGTCATAAGAATCCGGATCTGGAAGGAACGAACCATCAGAAGTTGATTTTCTTACTATAATAACATCGCCATCGCCTGCATCAATATTAATATTTTGAAGATTTATAACATCAGTTACACCGTCTCCTTGTATTGGTTGTGTTACAGCGTTTGGATTAGATGGAGTTGAATCACTAGGATCATCTAAACGAATACCATTTTTATAAATGTTATATTCAACTCCGTTTTCTAATGGTTGTGCTAGTTCAAGAACAATAGTTGATCCATCCAAAGTAAAGATTTCATCTTCAAAGGTAGTATCATATGTGTCCCATGTTCCGGTATACCATGGTTCGGTATCCCAGCCGCCGCCGCCTGAAAATCCAAACGAACGAACCTCAACTCCACCATAATCAATACCATCCATTAACTGTCCAAGATCTTTACCAAATTGTCCCGACGTTGGATTATAATAGAAATTAATACGATCCTGTGCTGTGAGCATAAGAGCATTTTTCTTATAATTGATTACAATCGCTGCACCATTAGATGGTGGATTAGTAAATCTTATTTGTCCTTTATATCTATCATATCCTTTACTTTCATCAAGTAAATTGCTAAATTCGTATTCAGAACGTAATACTTCTTGTCCATTTATTGTTATAGAAACTGTATTGGTTCTTAAATCCATAGGCCATTTTAAATTGAAGTTTGTACGAGAAGCAGTACCATTAAATGATTCTGATTCATCTATATTAAGGATGTAATACGATCCATTAACTCTATCAAATTTAACAGCTATATGAGAACTACGAACAGGTGAGTCTCCAATTATAGCAGACGCTCTTGCTGGTACACTTCCTTCGATTTGAGGTCTTTCTATTTCAACTTTTGGTGCCGATGTATAATTAGACCCAGAAGTTAATACAGTAATTGAATTTACAGAACCTGATCCGATATTTGCCCTTGCGGTGGCTCCTGTACCGCCGCCACCTATTAGGCGAACAACAGGTCTTTCTGTGTATCCTGTTCCACCATTGCTTATTCTTATTTCCGTAACCGAATAAGCATAATTATCAAGCCAATGTTTCCAAGGATAAGACTGTGTCTTATTTGTTACACCTGTTAATACTCCATCTCTTATTTTTACACTTTCTGGAAGTATTTTCTTACGGTCTTCGTTATACGAAGGTGGTAGATCAAAATCTGTTACAACAGAATGGGTGTCATCTTTGCTATCATATGTTGAAAGATATTCTCTTATCTTTGTTTTGTAAGGTTTAACTTCAAATATATAATCTTCGTAACTTGGAAGATTATCATTTTGATAAGTAGTCTTTTGTTGCAAAGTTCCAACATTATGGGTTGCCTTAACAAAACTAGTTTTAAAGGCCCAATCAACATATCCTTGTTCTGTAAATACATAACGGAGACTTGCAAAGAAAAGTTTGTTATACTCAACTTCTAATTGATCAACAAACAGATCATCTCTTATTATCTCTAATATCTTACGTATCTCTATTGCTGGCTCACTATCATATAATGTAATATCATAATTGTTAACATCAAATCCTGTTTGTCCAGCAGCTGGATCATAAAGAGAAGAACTAAATTGTATTGTTCCATTTTCTCTACCTATTGTTTCATAATTAACAGTATAGTCAATAGTATCTTGATCGTCTACTTTAAGAAGCAATAACCAACCACCTGAACCAATATTACGAATCTTAGTTACATTTCCAATTATATCATTTAATGCAGTTAATTCATATGCTTCGTCAATTGTATAATCAACTTGTGAAAATGTATTATAACCGGTTGCATACCAATCTGAATATTCCCAATATGAAGTTACATCATAATCTTGTGTTCTGCGACGTTCCCATTCTCTTAGGGTTTGATTCCAGCTATATATACTCCATTTATTATTAATAAATTCATCATTTTCAACTAATATAGAGAACGGACGTACAATTATAGAAGTTGTAGAATCATATCCAAAACCTTCATTTGTTACAGTTACACCGGAAATTCGACCAATTCCGTCAAGTGTGATTTCAAAATCAGCATCCTGACCTTTTCCTATAATCTGAAATGTTGGTATTCTTAGATATCCTCTACCTTGCTCTGCTATATCAATTCTTGTTATTTTTCCATCTTCTATAACAGGAGTTAATATTGCTCGAGAAAATCGGGATGTTCCAACAAACTGTAATTGTGCAAAATTATCAACTATATTATCAAATAAATTGGTTACAATAGAAGGTGCAGGATCTTGATCTTCGAGTGCTGATAGATCAAAATCATCCACTATTAGATTTTCGAGCAATACTGCATTAGTTCTTTCAACTACTTGTTTAAGTGCTTCTTTGCGGTTAATAAACCAACTTTGTCTTGGTCGATTTAGGTTTCCATATCTTATTTTTGGACTTAGTTCTATATTTGGTACTTCTTGGAAGAATCTATCTTTTCCGACCAAAGAATCAAACCATTTTGTTTCAATATCTCTTTTTGGTTTACTTGTTCCTAATCCATCAGTAATTAATTGATATTCATTATGTATGTTCATATCTCTATTGTTTAATTCCCAAAATTGGAAACTAATTATTAGATTTTTATCTTCAAGGAATCTATCTAAATTATTAAGAGAAAATCTATTTTCAGATAATAAACTTGCAAAACGATACTGTTGTCTAAATGGATTTGCAATTAGATTTGTTATATCATTAATGCTTATAGTACGAAATTCTACATTTGGTACCGTTACTTTGTTCTTAACCCAATAATAATACCTTGATTCAAAACTTTGTGCAATGCTATCATATTTTTGTTTAGTTGTATATGCGGCATCACCATATTTTGTCGTTCCTGAAATATTATTTGCAAGACCTTCGTCTGTGTCAGACAAACTATCCCATTCGGATGGCAACAAGGTTGTTTCTACCCACTCATATACATCAATACTAGCCCCAGGAAATAATTTATTCCAGGAATTGGTTTGATATATTATATCTCCTTGATAAGGATTTATAAACAACGCATTGGTTAAATCCCACCAAACTCTTCCAACATAACGTTCTGCCCAATGTTCAGTTTCATCTACTATAACCTCTTCATCTCCTATATTATAAATGGCAGGATCATAATATGTCTTATAGGTAATATCTTGATCTGCTATACCTGCAATTTTTCCTTGTATTGGATCAATAAAATCAACATTAGATTCGTATTGATTTGTTCTTTTATTATAAACAAATGCGGTTTTAATATCATTTATATTTACAGGATCTATTGGTTCACGATGAAGCGACCATGTATTTGTATTTTTTGGCTTTCTGTAATCTAACAACAATCCTTCATACAGATCATCTTGTAATCTAGCTCGTGGTATTCCGATGTATACATGATTATTTTTCACTAATACATTTTCACCAAAGAATGTTAAATCGGTATCTATGTCCTTAAAAGAGAATGCATCAGCATAAACTAATGTATCATTAATTTTTTCATAAAGCTGTACCAATCCTGTATTAAAGTCTATATTTACAAATCGTGTTAATCTTTGATCAAAGTATGTTGAATCTCCGTCAAAAGTAGTTTTTGCTTTGATATCTCCATTTAAACTTGTGATAACTAATTGGTTGTCGTCAAAAGATAATTTGTATCCAAATTTTTCAGCTTTTTCGTTACTGGTACTTTTTAATATTTGATTTGAAACAAAAGTTCCGGCTGTTTGTTTATAGATATGAACACGGCCTTGATCAACTCGTCTTGAATCATTGTATGGTTCACCCACTGCTAAGAAATTACCATTATTTGATAATGCTATTGATTCTCCGTATCCTGTAAAATCTTCAGGTGCTTGTATCACTTGTGACAAACTAAAATGGTCATTTTCTCTACGATAAATTTCAATAGTTGATTGTTTTGTACTATCATTTCCAGTTAGCTTTGAAGAAACTGCAAGTATCTGTCCATTGTCAGATATGTCAAAATCATATGCAAATTGCAAGATTCCCGGAACAGAGCTATCTGGATTTCCAGGTGAAAAGATATCGTCATTTATGTTATCTTCTGCATTTATTGGAATATATCCTGTGTATGATACATCAGAAGAACTTTCAATCCAATCTTCTTCATCAAACACACCGGGTGCTAAATTAGTTATAGAATGGTAGGTTTTTGTTCCAACTCTTACAATTTCATTTTCTTTATAGAAAACATTATCCTGGAAAATTCCTCGGTAATTTCGATCTTTTGCTCTTTCCCAAACATACGTTATTCCATTTCTATTTCCGTGTAGTACCATATTAATAGTACCAGGTAAGTTAACCGTTCCGTTTCCACTTGAAGAAATATAAAAAGTATACAAATCATTTTGCTTAGAAACTTTAACTTGGGCTCCTAATCTTCTATCATTTTCTGCTTCTGGAACAACAAACGAATTGACGTATTCGTATGAACCTCTTACTCTACGTTCATATACTGAATACATTCCTTGGTTTGTGTATCCACTTTCTGTTCCAAATTCCGTTGCTTCTATATTGTAAACTTGTATCCAATCTCTGTTATTAGAAGATGGTAAATTAGCGTCCCTAGGAATACCAGATATATTAAAATCTTCTGTATAAAACCAATATTCTTGACTTGATATACTTTGTAGATTTGGTATTTGTAGTAGATCATTTTCTTCTATTACGATAAGTTTACCAACTTCAGAAGTTCCTAACGATACCTGACGTATTGCTCCTATGGTACGAACAGGAGAACCCTGTCTTGATACGTTACCCGACTCTCCCCATAATGAACCAAGTCTCCAAGTTCCTGTTACATTCTTAACATAAACCCTAACATCATTGAAGTTTCTCTTATAGAATACAACTTCAGCCGTTGCTCCGGTTGTATTATCAGATATGACATCTCCAACTACTGGTTCAAATGGATCCCCTACTACTCCGTCTGGCTCTTCGTCTGCTATCTGAAATTCTGTAAATTCAAAATCAATATAACCATCCCAAAGATCCTTAACTTCTAATTCAACATCAAAATCTACATTACCTAATCCAAGATTAGTTAAAGGAATTTCTGTATTTGGATAAAAACGGAATTTATCTCCGTTTCCTGTTCCTGCTAATAATGAAGTATTAGTTATCGTGTCTGTAAATGCTTTTGGTGCTCTTACTACCCAGCGATCGTCTAATTGGTCAGATTCTATTAATGCGTAAGGATCTCCTCTATACGAAAGCACAGATAGATATGATATTTCTTCGTTTTGATTTGCAATTGTACCAAGATCTTGCAATATTTCAGTTACATTGTAATAGAAATTAGGACGAAGTGGATCGGTATATTCGGCTTCGGTTGCTCGCAATACATCTTGTATTATTAATCCTCTACCTTCGTCTGTATACACATCGTCAACTACACTGTTAACATAAGAAGGTGCTGAAATTTGTAAGTATCCACCAAGACCAGTTCCTGCATCGTAATCAGGTATAACATAACTACCAATTAAAGTATTTTCACTATCATAAATGTCACCCGAGCTATCAAAAGTTCCATTTAAATTTTTAATATAAATTATTAATGATGCATCACTGTTATCAAAATAGGTTACAATTCCAGAAGCAGAGTCTGAAGATATTTGTTCCCCTATCTCTGGCAATGCACTCCATCTATTAACATAGATGATATGCTCTATTTTTTCTTCAATTGTGTGCCTATCACTTATGTAATCTGCATCAATGCCTATTATGTTTCCGTCAAAAGGTTCTACTGCTGTTGATTGATCTCCGTTTTCTTGTGTATAACTATTCCATTTTAATACTATATCATCTCCAACTGCAACACCGGCATATATATCTGCAGGTGCTCGAACTAATATGTGATCAACGTTTGTTTCTTCTAAATTATAATTACCAAGAGTTAGAAGTTTAATTAGACTAGAGTCAGAACGTTCTGCAATTTGACTATAAGAATCAAATGTTGAAAATTCAATATTGTCAGTTGCACCTAATATTCTTAGACGAGCTTTCCACAAACTATCAAGATAACGAACAACTGCATTTTTTTCATAATCTATTACTGTTGAATATTCACCTTTATATCGTGTCTTAACGTTTGATGCTTCTGGAGAACCAATTATTAAATACTTTCCGTCTTCTGAAAGTGCAACAGAAGTACCAAATCTTCCACCAATATCCATTATATTTTCCGGTGGTGTTATAGAATTGCGAAATACTAAATTATTAAGATCTGCTGACCTTGAGTACACATGAACTTTACCATCTAATGTTCCGGGAGAACCAACTACTAATTCATTATTAGTAGAAGATGCACTAACTGATGTAGCAAATTGATCATCATTTGAATCAAATGCATCTGGATTTAATATCTGAGTTTGTTGAGCATAAATGGTATCTTTTTTGAATACTGACCAATTACTGTTTAACCCATTGTCAATCCATATAATTTCACCATTCTTAAGACCTAGGTCCTGTATAGTTTGATTTGCTAACTGTAGGTTACTAAATCTCTTACTTTTAAATCTTGCGATTCGTCCTTTTGAAATTTCTTCTGTACCTAAACCTTCTGTAGCAAGAACCAACACGTTTGCTCTAACATCAAGGATTTCATAAAATCCTTCACCCTCGTTAACATCAAATATTCCTATTATTTCACCTGGTTCAAAATCAGGTGAATCATTCAATACAATGACTGTTCCATCTGTTATATTAGACGCAGTTGAATCGTTTTGTCTTATTGTATAAGAATCGGTTATCTTTTCAATTTGATAATTAGATGAAGAAAATCTATAAACATTCCATGTGTTATTTTCTTTACCTACCCATACATAATCACCTTCTGTTAGATCACTAAAATCAAGATTAAGAATGCTTTTGTAGTCAATTAAAGACTGTACTACATCGTCTGTATGAATATAACCCGCCGTCTTTAAGAATTCTGTAAAATTTGCTACTGTCGGAAAGGGTGTATGATCATAATTTAAATTTTTAAGATATGTCTCGCTTTCTCGTATCTTGTAAATTAAACGAGTGTCATTTGTATCAATTGTATTAGTTAATTCGATAGGTTGTGGAGTTAAGAAAAACTTTGTTTCATCAAGTGCATATTCAATTTCACTAAATTTTTCAACTGCTCCAATTTGTCCTACACGAACTCCCCATTCTTCGTAAAATTCAAGACTTTCTTTATCTGCCGAAGCAAGTGCATCAAACAACTTAGTAAGTGAATTCTTTGTACCTTTATCAGCAATGTAACCTTGATAAAATTTGTATTGACTTATGTCATCATTTATAATATTCTTTAGGTAGTCTCTATCTTGATAACCAATTAGATGCTGAGCCATTCTCTGTTGCTCTCCATCAAAATTATCCGTGTCTAAACTATAAAAATCAGAAAATTCTGAAATTTTAAAATCAAAGTTAGTACGAAGTTTTGGTTCTGGTCTTTCGCCTAGACGAGTCCAGTCTTTTGTGGAGAATTTGTCTGTTCCAGAAATTTTATTATTCGAAACATAATAAAATTCTTTGTACTTAACTAGATCACCTATTGAATAATCTTTGTTTGTTTCCCATTCTGTTACCGTTGCACTGTCGTATATGAATCCAGGTATGTTAAGACCACCTGTCCAGTTATCTGAACGATATCCAACTACTCGAATTCTCTCCTGGCGATAACCTGGTTCTAAATCATACAATATATCATTAAAGACTGTTCTATTATCTAATAACAATACATGTTCTTTTTGAACTAATGGCAATTTAATATTGTAAATTCCATCTGCTGTTTCACGAGGAGAAACAATAAAATCATTTTCGTTATTACGAACACGACTAGTAAAATCTTCTTTTAGTTTTTGTCCATCAGCTTTAAACAAACTATAATCATAAAAATTATCAAACAAATTATCAACTACAGAAAATTCACTCTTAAATTTAATTTGAGCAGCTCCGGGGCTAAGTGTAATACTTGAATTTTCCTGCCAATTTTGTGTTGTCCAAAATGCAAATTCCTTAATTGATTGCACCCAATCTTCAACCACTCCTGCATCTTTATCAAAATAGTCAAATATAAATCCTTTATCGATAAGATATGCTTGGTATCCAAATATAAAATCTGCTACTTCTTGAATGGTCTTAAAGACAAATCCGTATGGTATTTCAAGCACTCTTCTTTTATCAAAACTTTTTCTTATATAAACATCGCGGCCGCCATCTATTGGTAGTCTTGGTAGTACCGCAAATTTTTCTATATCAAAAGATGATTCGCTTACATGAGCTGTTTTGGTTCTGTAGAACTTAGACTGGTATTGAACTACTTGTCCTACTAAGTATCTATTGTTTACATCCCAATTTACAAAAGATTGTGACACACCACCTATATTAATAAGTGTATCATTATTAAGTTCGTGTGCTCTAAAATAACTAAACCCGGGTGAATTACGATCATACCCGCGGATTGCATATCCACCAGTTAGACGTTCAATTATTACACCGGAATAGTTTATTACTTCAACCGGAGAACTAGTATTTAAGAAAATATTATAATTTTCTTTTGGTATTAAAACATTACTCTTGTTAAATGGAGTACGAGAATCAAGTATTAATTCAAACTTATCCTTGTCAGTAAATCCACCAATTTTTGCACCTAGTTGTGTTGTTATTGATGTTAACCTGTCTTTATAATTTTCATAGCTTAATAAAACAGAACTAGCCAAATAATTATACATAAAATTAACTAATCCGGCTGTGTTAATTCTTGTATTCCCCATTATTGTATTAGGAAAAATCAAATCGGCTGTTCTTATTTGTTCTTGTGATTCGGTGTATACCAAATGACCTGCTAAGTCTCTTTCAATACGAGAAATGTCAAATCCTATTCCCATCACTTTTGAAGGCTGATTTAATAACCAAGAAGTTATTAAACTAAAAGGATATTCAGAACTTTTACGCCATGCAGTTTCTACAGGTGCTTCGTCTCCGAATGCAAATTCTCTAACAGTTAAATTTGAAATATAACCCTTTGCATAGTTCGAATCTAAAGGACTAAGCAAGTTTCCTTGGCTGTCAACTGGTATATGGGTTGTCAATCCTGGACGAGCATATTTGGTTAGATATTGTGGATTTGTTCCAGGTTCTTTTATAGCACCTTGTTCTAAATCATTCCACAATATTAAATTGTCTCTAGTATATGGGGCTGGTCCATACTTGTCTGTCCACCAATCTGGCATAACTGTAAATCCAAGCATTTCCCAAGGATTTGTATGTGGACGATCAGTATCATAAGCTTCTTTATAAACTGCTCTCCAAAATCCCGGTAATGGTTTTCCGCTAGGTGATGACATAAATTTATAATTGTAAGTGAAAGTATCACCGTTTACATAAAAATTATTGTTGGTATAATCAACCGATCCGACAACAGATAACCATTGTGTAAAATCATATATCATCGAATCATTTATACTATCTCTAGTATAATTTGTTGAACGAAATTCACCGCCGACAAAATCTTTTATATCTAATATATCAGTTCTATATGGTTGTTTAAGGTTATTATAAATTCGAGTCTCTAATTCAAGTAACAAATCATCTCTATAATCATCATATGCTCGAGTTAACGATCCATCATGACCCTGTATCATTACTGTAGGAGTACGATAAGTTGTGTCATTTATTATTGCAGGACGATATGCCTGATACAATCCTAATTTTGTAGGAGTAGGAGGTATGAAACAACCATCTGTTGTTTCATATTCATATATTTCAATTATATCATCAATTTCTTTATCTGCCGTAATAATACAAAATCCATTGTCATTAAACGTATAATCTTTACCATGGATTAATTGAGATTCATTTTTATAAACTAAAACTGCAATTGGTGATAGTTCACCAAGCGTAAATGGCTGAGTTAGAGCAAAAAATTCATTTCTTGTATCTACTACTGTATATTCTAATTTTTTAGATGGTCCAGACGGCAACATATCCGAGAAATAAAATGGCATAGTATTGGTTTTTGCCTTGTTCATTTCTCCTAGAATTCTATCTACATGTTCCTTTATAGTTCCATCAAATCCTAAATTAAAAGCAGTTTGGAAAAACAATCTCTTAAATTTAGCATATTCTTTTCTGTTAAATCTTAAAGCCTTAACTATATTGTTTTCTTTATCGGTTATATGAAAATTAGCAAGGTTAAACGGACCAGAATGCTTAACTATCTTTGTACCATATTGATCTATTTCACCCAAGTCTCTTAGATTTGAATTGCCGGGAAAATTACCATTAAATTCAAATGCTTCTTCAACTATCGTAGTAACATGATCATTAACTTCACCTAGTGTAAAAGAAAGAATATTATTGTTAAGTGGATTTCTTTCAAGGTTAGTTGGTATTTCGTAATAGCCATTATCATTTTTAGGAGTTAAACTATTACTCTTTATTAATATTCTATCACCCGGAACTAAATCTGTAAAAAATCGAACATATGCAATACCGTTTATTCGATTAATTTCATAATCAATTTCAAAAAACTTTAGGTTATTGTTAACATATACCCAAACACGCAGATCATTTAACTCTCCGCTACGGTTATAGACATCAACAGGAAAATCATTAACAATGTCTTCACCAAAAAATTGTCTAGTTACTTTTTGTCTACTATTGCGACGACCTTTTGTCCAGCCATTTTTATAACTAAATTCTTCTCTCTGTGAATATTTTTGAAGATAGGCTATTTTAGAATCAATCATTATTTGTGTGTTTGATTGAGCATAGGTATAGCTTTCATTTAAAAGATTAAAATCAAAAACAATATCTCCTACATTTTCAAAAGCACGATATGAAAGGGCAAAACCTAATTCAGTATCAACTATTCCTGTTCCTCGACGATAGGAAAAAATAGAATTACCACGAAAGTTTGTTGCATCATAAACAGTTTGATCTGCGTAAGAAATTCCGTTTTTGTCAAAGAGATCAAATTTTGGTTCTTGATTTATTTCTGTTTTCTCTTGCCCTCTTATCCAACTAGACCCGTTATAGAAATAAATTTGTCCTGCATTTTCTACACCTTGTTGTACCAAAACAGTTTCGTTTAATAACGGTTGTGTATCAATAGTTTCACGTAACGCAATTTGACGACGGTTTTCAAAAGTAACAAAGGTTACTTCATATATTTTGTTTGCAACAAAACTATCTGGATCTGCTGTAAATAAGATACGTTGTCCTTCAGTTAAATCAATGCCATCTACATTGTAACCAATTGATCCTTCAATTGTTGAAAATACATCCGTTGTAAAATTATCAATAAGAGCAATATCAGTTTTAGAAGCTGATCCAAAATTATATAACTTTAATCCTGCTTCAAATTCAATAATAGGACGTTTTGCTCTCTGTGCTTGGTCAACTTCTACTTCAGTTCCGTTTATTATAGCACTTGTTTCTATTACACCTCTGTGGAACCAACGATTATAACGAGTCCACGCATTTCGGTCAAGGCTTGCACGGTTTATAACGATGTAATCTTTCGTTCCTGCAAAAGATGACGAATTTGCATACGGAAGTGTATCAAATCCATCTGTGTCAAACGGTATTTCTAAATTAGTTGAATAAGCAGCTGGAATTTCAAGATCATTTGAATTAATCAACTTTATTTCACTGCCAACTCCTTCAACATACCATTCACCTGTAGAATATATTTCAGGAGTTACATCTCCTTGAAAATATATTTTCATTCCGTTACTAATATCATATCCAGTTGAAGTTTTATAAGCACGCTTTCCTATAATTTCTTCTTCTACATTGATTTCGGTATTTTCTTCAATATCATATATCTTTATAAATCCACTTACATTTACATCATTTTTTGAAATATAATAAAGTTTGTCTGGTGCATTTTCTGGAACTTTAAATTCAATAAATCCTTCTTCAACATAGACAACAGCAACTTCTTCAAATTCTTCGTTGTATCTTGTTACACCGTCATTATATATTTGTGAACGATTAATTGCTTCTCCGGGGGTTACTCCTCCAGGATTAGGATCAACTACGAAAGGTCCAACATCATATTGTTCTCCGTCATATGGAGCATTGTCGTATAGACCACTTGCTTTTATTCCCTCTGTCGTAGCAACTAAAATGGCTTCGCCCGGTGTAAATGATCGAGATGTAGCAAATGCTATAGGATGATTAGGGGTATTAATTTGAAAACGATAAGTTTGACCTCTAAATAACTTTAAAGTTTTGTTTGGGGTGAACCCATTTGGAGTAAACAAATAGGCAAGGCTATCACCTTGCTCTGCTAATTCTACTGTAAGAGTTGATTGTACTTCTTTTGCATTACCCCTAACAGGTACCGGCTGTGGTCCATTTGGTAACCAATAATATTCACGAAAATTAGCAATTTTATCCCAATCAATATTTGGATTCCAAGCATAGTATTCTTGTGCATTTAATATATTATGATTAGACGTATTGCCTTTGAATGCAGTAGTCTGATTAATAAAATCTTGGTAATCTTTATAAAAGAGTACATTTGATAGATCGTCTTTTATAACTGTTGCTGGTTCTAATTGGTAATTTTCTCTTTGAGAAGTTACTGCTCCGACATAGCTATCATCTTTCTTTCTTGCTTTAGAAACCCGGCGACCAAAATATCCGGATAGCTTTTCGGCTACTCCGGGTTGTATCATTTGGTCAAGGGTAGCGTTTAAGAATTTTTCATTAGTTGGTGTACGAAAAAATCTTGGGAGGAATTGTGTACTTTTAACACTACGATCAGGCTTTTCTGGGTTTATTGGGTATTCATTTTGATTATTGTCGTAAGCCATTAGAAACTAGTTCCTCCAGTTATGCTTATTGTTGATAGTGTATTACTTTGAATTCCTGTATTAGGATCTACGCTAGATGTTACCACTAGTCCTCCTGCTTGCAATCTAGTTGCGGTTATAGCATCAATTATTTGAACATCGTCAACTGTTGCCCCAGATATAAAAACTTCATCTGCTTCAGAACGAATTTCAAACAAACTACCAAATGCTTGTGATGTTTGAATTGGTACAATAACAAAGGATACTACATCAGGAGCAAGTTGATTCATTACATACGTTGACAATTCGCTAAAGTAAAAAGTCTCTCCAAATTCCCAATTTTCAAGAGCAAAATATTGATTCATTGCTTCAATTACTTGAGTTTTAACGTCGTTATCATTAACTACCAAGTCTGGATTCTTTACTATCTTAAATGTAGCTCTTAGATCTGATTTTGCTTTTGTACCAAACAATATCTTATACTTAACCGAATTATAAATTACTTCGTCACTTATGGTTTTAATTTGATTTAACTGTTGTCCAAAATTACGATATAATTCATCAGAACTAGGTGGTAGAGGAATAGTAGATGTAGTTCCATCAAGGTAGTTGCGAAATGAAGAATCATATCGACGTGTTAGCATATAAACATCCATTATATTACTCACTGCCGGATCAATTCTTGAATTTGAATCAGCTGCATGAACATAATAGAAACGTAAATTATCACGTCCTACATATGCTCTGTATCCGGAAATAGTTTCAAGTCTTATGTTAGTTAGGTCTACTACCTTAAAAACATTGGTACTAGAAACATAAAATATATCACCCTCTTGATATTGACTTAACGCTCCTATGTCTTGCTCAAAAGAAACAACCAAAATACCTGCATCTGACTGAGAAATATAACGATAATCTTCTACACCGTCTGATGTCCTATAAGATTTTTCAAAAATATACTTAGTATTGGCATTAACTGATTGATTTACAATTTCGTCAAATATATCAATATCATCTACTACACCATCGTTGTCGCTATCAAAGAAACTAATTTGTATTTTCTTTGAATCTACGTATCCTTCTTTATCTCGAAATTCTTCAATAATTTCCCAATCATGATTAATAGTGAAAGGAGAATTTGAATCAGGTTGTGTATTAATTGACATAATTTGTATCTTATCTTTTACTATATTACCAGTTCTATTATCATATATTGTATCCGAAGAATCATAATAAAACTTAATTTCTCTATCACTTTCAAATATATAACGTAACCCTCTATAAGTTAATGTATATGATTCTCCATTTGTCTGAAACAAAATTAACCAACTTGCATCAAGATTTTGATTGCTTGTGTCTCCTGCTTTACCTGTTGAAAAATTTGAATTAATATCAATATTTGTATTATCAACTAATTTCCATTGTCTTGACGGTACATCATATCTTAATCCAAAAGTATTAAAAGAAAATGTTTGGTCTACAATCTGTGTTTTAACCGGAGCAGTTATCGAAGTTGCTAATTTTGGTTTTAATTCACTTAATATTGCATTAGATGGTATAACGTCGTTAAAAACAATGGGACCTTTACCAGTTTCGTCAACTGCGATACCTCTACCATTTACACTTATTACCTTTGTCCATTTATAAAGAGTTGCTCCCGGAGCAGTTCCGTCACCTACATCAATAGTCCCGTTTGCTTTAAAATAATAACCAGCAGGTGGAATAAATTTACAGAGTGTACCGGATTCAATACTCTTTAAAGAATTAGATGTAAATGATCCAACGGTATAAGGCTGACCATCTACGTCTTCTAGATATCCAGTTGACTGGTTCGTGTCAGACGTACTTTGAACCCATGTTGCAGATAAATCAGATGTAAATATTCTTGGAAATTCTTTATAATAAAAATTTAAGACTTTTCTATCTTTTAATATTGGTTCAATTGTGTTTAAGATTATACCTTCAATATCTGTTTGTGTAGCAAAAGTAAAGGTTTGCTTCTCTTCAATACTTTGACGATATAATACACCATCTACTCCATAAAGATTGACTGTGCTATATTTTCCACTAGTGTCTATTAAATCAAAATAACGACTAATTCCACTTGACGTCCTATTAACTGCTTTTACCTTTACAATCTCTTGAGAAATTCCAAGAGGGGCAATATTATAATCTTCTGCTGTTACCATTCTATTTTGTGTGTAATAAGTAGAAGGTGCATTAGAACGAATGCTGTCGTTTGATTCTGTTGATGCTCCGTTATCAACTGTTGCCTTTAGAGAAAGTCCAATTGATAATGTTTCAACTGTACCGTTTCTTGAAAGATAAGGAATAGATATACTAATATTTTGCATATCTGGAGTTTGAACAATTACTCGACGGTTAGCAGAAGTACGATAATATACACGGAATGTTCCTTTTGGTAGATTACCAAAGACGCCGTCGCTAAAAATAAGATTGATTCTATCGTCTGACCTAGTAAGAACAGAATAAAAATTTCTTATGCCTTTGTTCAAACTGTTATAGATTACGTTATTTCCTTCAATTGCTTCAACCTTAGTCCAGTATTCTGTTTCAGAACCTTGATCATTTAATTGATATAACCAAACATCAGAGTTATTAATATTCCTTGCATCTACACCAATAATTTGATTAGGTACTGTATTATTGATTGTAAAAATTCCTTGATCTAATACTCCTTGACGGAAATGACTGAAAAATCCTGTATTAGAAGAACCTGCTCCTCGACCATCATCTCTGTATAAACAAGCAAGACTATTTGCAAGAATAGGCAATTCTTCTTTTATTTCACCGTCTTCTAAATCAGTTGAAACTATTTCAAAAGGTGTATCTATTCCTTCAACTGATTTAGAAAATTTATAAATTGGAAGATCTGTGTTGATAGCATTAAAACGATATTGTTCAGTTGGTATTCCTGCTACTGTATCTTTCTTGTCAGGGCGACCAAACGTGCCATTAACTGGTAATGCAGAATTCATTATTTTAATAAATTGCTCGTACCAATCTGAATTAGACGGATCATTCCATACAATTGTTTGTCCTGCTAAATTGAAATTATTAGAATCAAGTAATGTTTCCGTTGTGCTAACAGAATCAAATTTTAATAATCCGTTTGCTGCTTGGTTTCTTTTAACATTATATGATAGCAATCGAGCCAATCTTAAGATTGATTCTCTTCTTTCTGCTAATTCAATAAAGTTTTCTCTTGCATTTAGATCTATACGGAAAGAAAGATTTTGTCCAAGGAATGCAATAAGATCAATTAACGCAAGGTATTCGCTACTTTCAATATAATCGTTAAAATCTTCAGGATAGTTTTCTCTCAAATATGAAATCATCGTCCTGCGAAGATTGTCAAAGTCATAACTTTGAAAATCTGCATTACGAAATGTTTGATAAACCCTTTTCCAATCCTCTGCTACGAGGAGTCTATTTTGACGATCTGTAGCCGACATACACTCATTCTCCTATTATAATGTATTTATTAAGAATAGAAAAGTGCTCTGTTATTTCTATTAAGAAATTAGTCCGTTTTCTCTATCAAATCGAAATTGCATAGATTCAGAAATATTATAAGGGAGATATGTGAGATCACACTCAATTTGTATTCCACTTTCGTAGGAATCAACCGTAACTTGATTAACTACTACTCTTGGATCATAGTTAACGATAGTGGTTACGTTTTCGGCTACTGCTTCCTTTAAGTCATCAGTTAATGGTTCGAATATTATATCCCATATAATTGTTCCAAATTCTGGATTTTCAAGTTTTTCGCCTTGTCTTATATGAAAATGATTTATAAGATCCTGTTTAATTAATTCAAGATCATATAATCGGAGACTTCTCCGATTAGGATCAACTGTACTAAGTCCTCTGTAAGCACGTCCTTTTACTACCGAATCAGGATAATTTCCTGATGATACATTTACACGTTTGATTAAGTTTTTTTCGAGCGCTGCCATATTAATACTTATCCATTATGCGCTTAGGGTTTTAGACGGTGATAAAAATTCTTTTTCATCAAACGTTGGTCCAGTATCTGGTATATCGGATATTTCCGTTATTCTTCTTACGTCAGTTACATATAAATTACCATTTACAGAAAAATTTGAATATTTTACTCTATCAGCTTGGTTGCCACCAAACACCCTAACTCTGTTAGTTGAAGGAATATATCGATCTACAAATCCAACATGTCCCCCGGGACCTTTTCTGCTTTTGAAAACAATTATATCATTCTTGCGAACATTAGACCAAGTCCTCCAGTCTACTGGTGAACCATATGATTTATATGCTTGTGAACTACCTGTTCTTAAACCTTCAAATCCTGCTTGAACTAAGGCCCACGACATAAAGGCTGCACACCAAGAAGTTTTTCTGTCATTTGTTCTATCATATCCTGCTACTGCAAGTGCTTCGAGTATACGAGGATTAGATCCGTTTTCTGCCCAATCTTGTCTTTCTACTTCAACTAACAAAGTATTTAATCTAGCAAGACTTCCTGCTCCATTTGATTCTATTATGGTATTTGTATATGCTACAGAATTACCTTCGCTTGCTGACCCTGCAGGTGAACCAGTATGATATGCTCCTGTATCCTTAACTCCGTTTACATCAGTTCCGGGTGCATCTAAAGCAGCAGCATTAATTTGAGGTATAAAAACTTCAAGCTCATCTTCAGTTATTAATCTTGCCGGATCAACACAAGGAGTTGTAGGTATTATTATCCTAGCCATTATGTTACTGCTCCGCTACCAAGATTGTAATATTCATCACCTGTTGTTCCATAAGCATCACGTCCTCCGTTTCCACGTCGCCAATTTGTCATACCGCCTGCGCCAAGTAAATGTGCTCCTGCTAACATTCCTCCTTTTTCGTCTAAAGGAGAATCATTTGATAATCCTCCCTTAGAAAGAAGATAACGATAATTAAGATTTGTATATTCAATCATGGCCTGTTCTTGTACTTCTTTTGCTTCGAGAAATGCCTGTTTACTTGTTATACCATTTTTTCCAGTCCAATTAACAGGATTATCTAATGCACTATTCCTATTCTTTGATGTTCTTTTAATGTACCCAATGTCTTTTAATGCAGACGTACCAAATTGAAACCTTCCAATAAAACCAATTGTATTAACTGCATCATATGAATTGCCGCTTTCACGTTGACCTAATGCATCAACATATGCTTGAGTTTTTGAACCTAAAGCTGTGATTTCCCCTGGTGCTTCTAACGGAACTGTGGTTGTTCCTCTTGTTGCTCTTGGTACTGGTTGTGTTACAGGGCGAGGTGCTCGTGTTGCATCATATGGATTGTCTTCGGTTGAAGTAGTGAATGATGCTGTTACAATACCAGTAGTTCTAGTATCAAATGTATCAAATACAGGAGTTGAAAAACTTTGTGTTTGTTGAGTACCTGCCCTTGTTTTATCCGGTGTAACGTTCAAAGGATTTATATTTTCGTGTTCATACCATGGTTCATGTTCGGGAACTCTTGCTGTAGTTGCTGCCCTTAATGGAGGCACAGGTTCAATTGGATTAGCTATTGGTGCAAGTATTGCTTCAAGTGCAGAATCTGCTTCGACTGCTATTGGCCCATTACGATGTATCTTTAATGCGGTTGTTGTATTCAATCCTGTTGTTTTAACATCCATTTTTCCACCTTGTGTTAATCTTGTATCAAGTAGAGAATTTTGATGTATATTAGTTTCAGAAGTATGAAAACTGTCATTTTTAGAATATAGATTATAAGTTTGATCAGTTGTAACAAACATTGAATTTATAGATTTTAGATGCATAGCTTGGCTTGCTGTTATCTTAATATTATTATTAGCTTCTATTCCAATTTCATCTAATGCACCTAAATTAATAGTAGATCCAGAAAGTATGGTTATATTGTCAGATTCTGCAGTATGAGTTATACTTTCTTTTGCATAATTTGTTATAAAGGTATTTGCATTCTCTGTTATACTATCTCCTGCATTTGATGCTATAAAAGTTCCTGCTGTTGTGCTGATTGAATCACCAACGTCTATCTTTAATTCTTTACCAACTACTATGTTCATATTTTCGTATGCTGTAAAATTTATATCTCTATCAGCAGTTAAATTTAAATCTTGTTGTGAATGAACAGAAACACTATCTTGTGCAAAAATATCAATTTTTCCGTTTGACGTCATTTCAATCCATGTAGTTCCTCGAGCATTTGCTATGTATATCAAGTCTTCAGTGTTATGCATCAATATTTGATGCCCGGTTCGAGTCCTAAGTCTTATTAATTCATTGTGTGGAAATTTAGTGTTACCACCTTTTTCACCGCGTTCTACGTTAACATAATCTGCTGGTGAGTTTTCGGGAGATCCTTTTCTTAATATCTTATCGTCACCGTCGTCCATAACAAAAGATGAACCACCCAATCTGTTTACATAGATGTTTGCTTTTGAATCAACTGGACCTAATTTATGTCTTGGACCGTTCTTGTCAATCGGTCCTGGGGTTGAAATTCCAAATACTGCCGAAGGAACTTCTCTTCTTGCACTCGACGTTGTAGTTCCTCTTATTTCATCTTCTAACAATCCCTGTCTTATAAAATTTAATACCATTTCTTTATGAAATGATTTTTTAAACACGGTAGGTTTCTTTTCGGCATAGTTAGATGAGGTTCCTAATTTTTTATTATATTCAGCAACCGGAACTTTTAATCCCTTAAGAGCCGATGGTGTTTCATCTATCGTTCTAGAAGTTGCTGCATAACCAGGTAACATAAAATTCATATAATCGTCTTGTACACAGCCTATCCAAAATCCTTGTCCGGGATTTCCTTCTGCAAAAATAACAAGAACCCTTGTTCCTACATCAGGCGGAACAAACCACATACCGTAAGATTTTTGAGAATATTCATATCCTTTTTCGGGCTTTGTTGCATCTCTTGACGTAGTTCCATAAAAGGGACTCAAATATCGTACTTCTACCATTTGACCGGTTCGCTGAGGAGAATTACCGGATGATGTATTCTTTAATAATTCAACTTCGAGTCCACCCATGTATTTTGGATCTAAATGAGAAACAACAATGGCCTCATAAGGGCCGCCATCTAATTTAGGAGAAATGTTACTCGAACTTCTTGATTCAGTTCTATTATAAGCCACTATATTTTTCACCGTTTGTATATCCACCATTCGATGTCGTTTGTATATCCGCCGATGGATCATCTGTTTCTTCTATAACCGGAGGAACAGGTATTTGACTATCTGTTTGATTTCGATATCTTAAGAGTTTTAATTCTTGTGTAAATTGACCTTTTGAAAAAGAATGTTTAATTAATATGACTTTGTAAATTCCACTAAATCCATCTATTACTTCTGAATTTTCAATCCTTGTTTGTGCAAAATCCATTGTACCATTATCGTTGTAATCTATAGGTGTTCGAAATAAAAGATTAACAAATACATCACCATTTTGGTAATTAATTGAACCATCTGTTTTCATATTAAAATGTCCAGAATCTTCTGCTACATAATTTCCTAATCCACTATTAGGAAGATAAAAAGGATCTCCCAATATTGTTAAATCAACTTCTAATAAATCAACTGCACTGTTAAGAAAAGCATCATTTATTTGTCTTGCATTTCTATCTTCTGCTGTATCATAAGCATTTCCTGTTGCAGTAGAGCTATTAGATTCTTGGTTGTTAACTGTTCGAGAAATTGGTTGTGCATCATCTGATTGAGTGGATCCAGCTTCTTGAGTTTTATATTTTTCTTTTTGAGTTTGTATTGCATTGTTGCCAATTTCTACTTTTGAATCTGCATTTGCATTAAATGAATTTGATTCCAGTGCAACATAAAAAGCTAGATTAAATTCTAATTTGAAATCTAATACATCTTTATTTTGTCCGGTATAGATATAATTATATTCTTTTGCTGCTTGAGATTTTAAGAAGGTCATTCCTTGCGAATCTCTATTTGCTCCTGTAAAGAAAGAATGATGTATCTTATAAGGAACTACTCTATAAACAAAAACTTTTGGTATTCTACCTGATCTTGCTTCTTGAACTGCATCTCTTACCATGTATACTTGTGATTCAATTCGATACCAAGTAATCATTCCATCCGATGGTAAATTTCTAAATTGTTCTTTTGCTGTTTTAGCAAAGGTACTTATTAGAATCATTTGTTGTATTATGTGTTCAATTTTTGAACCAGAAGTAAAGGTGTATTTTCTATTATCCTGGCTTATCTGCATATCTAAATTGTATCTCAAATAAACCTTTTTTACAGGATCCCATGTTGCATCTGGTAACGCATAAGGCATTTCTCCAGCATGTTCAAATCCTGTTATTATCTTTTCTTTACCCATCTTACTAACGTTACTTCTTGCTTCTGTTGCTTTTCGTTGGGCTATCTCAGAACTATTGTATAAATTTTGAAATTCAGAAAAATCATTTTGATATGATTGAAGAGCTAGAACATCTCTTGGTCCTTGAAATTCGTCAATTGTTGTTTGGCTTTTTATATAAGAAGATATTTGCTGATTTTGATTTTCTGTTATTGTTGCTCGTTGAGTAGTAACCGTTGAATGTTCGTTGTTTCCGCTAGTTAATTCGTCGGGGAATTGTATTATAATTCTATCAGCTGTTGAAGATTGTTTTGTATCTTCGTATCCTTTAAATGTCTCGTTTATTTTTGCTGCTAAAGAACCGCCGCCGGTTTGTAATATCTCAATTAAATCTTTTCCCGTTATTGAAACATCATTAACTAAGGTTTGTGTTTCATTAAGAAATGCTTGTCCGTTAAATGCGTATCCTTGTACTCGATATTCACTACCACCTTCGCTTGCTGATACTGTTACATTTACTAACTTGATAGGAATACGACGTGTTGCATAAGGAGATAATTCACTTTCGTTTTCTTCATTCCATCCTTTAAATTCAACAGTTAACAAAAAAGGACATTCTATATAATTTGAATAACCCGATTGCTGTGCACCATTCTTAAGAGCTTGTATAAACATTCCAAGACTGTAAGGTTCAAATACATCAAATTCTATTCCTACTGCGTTAGCTATACCAGTTGTTGGATTAGGGGCTATGAAACTTTCTATTTCTATGTTATCCATGTAATATTCTATAGAGGAGCCACCATTTTTTTCATAAGAAGTTTTAACTTTCTCGGAACCGGCAAGGCCACCCGATTTAATTATAATATTTTTTGGAGAATTGGTTACATACGTTTCGTCTGGATTATTAAGTTCTTCTATTGTCAAAGTAGAAAGTGTGAATATAGAATTATAAGAAGCATATGGTTCAAGTTCATTATTCCAAGGTGGTTCTTGTCCTGGCTGAAATTGTTTATAACTTGACCCTGGTCCCGAAGGTGGTGTTATACTTCCGGGAAATCCGGATATATTTTTAACAGATTGAGGTATTGCTCCGCCAAAAAGATTGTTAGTATTAGATCCAATCTTTTTGGTAACTTCAGATACAGTTGCAGAAACTGAATCTTGCACACCTTGTTTGATATTAGTTGAAAATTTTTCAATAGATTGACCTGATAAGAAATTTTTAAGACCAGTATCTGTTCCTGCAATCTCGCTTATTCTTGGGATTTTTCTATCTATACTATTTTTTAATGAATCAAATCTTGACATTAAACGTTTAACCTTGCTTTTAGCTTTGAACTTTTAGGAATGAAAATTTTAGTTCCGGGTACCATATCAAATATAGGATCTTTTATTATATCCATGTTACGTTGAGTAAATACCCACCACAATTTAGAAGTACCATACAAATCATAAGCTAACAAATCAGGACGATATGTATATTGGGGTTCAATTTCATATAAGAAATCATCAGAGTCTGCAGGAATAGGACGGATATTTAATATATCCATGTATGGTCCTATTATCATCTTAGTAGTATTCCAAGGACTTGTTTTAGGGTAATCAGCCATTAAATAAATCCTTTACCATTTGTTACATATGTACCTGCTACAAAATTAGATAAACTAAATTGTGATATTGTTTTACGAGAGTATATTGGTTGTAATGTAACCGTTAAATTGCTTCGTGTCGGAACCCAGCTTGTTGCTCCTGTTGAATTGATATTAGGAGAAGTTCTTCCTGTGAATGTTATACCAAATGATTTTTCTATATCAGCTAATTCTTCTATAGAAGTTGTTCCACTACCCGCACTAACAGGACATTCAATATAATCAACATCTGGTTGTAATTCAACCGTAAAATTAGTAACAACTACAGGAATTTGATTTAATACATAATCTCCATATCCATTTAGTTTAACAATAGGAGGTGGATTACCTCCATGTTCTTTATCTCCGTAAAACATCTTAGAAACTGATCTTAAGTAATGAAGAGCAGCAATCCAATATTGTCCTTCTTGGGAGTTTTCTATTACAAACTCACCTACTACTGTGATAACGTCAACTTGACTACTGATATAATTATGATAAGTATAATTACTATGAGTTGGGTTTGTGCTACCATAAGATGCACTATGACTCATAATTACCGTCGGAGTATATGGAAAAATTAATTTATTACCTGTCTCACTTAAAGGAGCCAGCATAGGACTGTCAAAAGCAGAAATGTTAGGTACCGAAAGACTAACTCGCCAATCTCTTTCACCACTTTGTGCAACAGTAGCAGATGTTAGTGTTCTTTTTAAAACTTCACCACCAGCTGGTAAATTTCCACTACGTATAGATGACATAAATTTTGAAGGATCTCGTATCGCATCAACTATATTTTTTGCTTTCCCTGCTGCTTGTCTTATACCTTTTCCAATATTATCCGGTTGGCTACGACTAATAAAACTACCTAATCCTGGTTCTGGCATTTTTCTTTTCTCCTGTACCAGTATTTAGTTGACTTTATTAACTATGTATATTATACTATGAATTGGAGGACTTAAATGAAACCTAAGAATTACTTAAACAATAAAGATATTTTAAAAGAAATACATAAATCAAAACTGACATTCAGCAGTTTTGTTGATGAAGAAAAAGATCATCAATTTGACATTATATTAACCGATATTGATAAGATTAATATCCGTACTATTGCGGAAGCAAAAAGAAACCGTGCTAAGAGATTAGGTCAATTAGAATTTGAATCTCATCGAGAAGAAGGCGGCAAGAAAAAACTAGCAGAATTTGAAGTTGAATATAAATCAATTCAAAAAACAGATTTAGTTTTTAGAATTATGACGTTTGATCATATTCCTGAAGAAATAGGAAGGAAAAAGAATCCTAAGACTATCGCCGACACAAAGACTAAATTAAATTTTCCACCCTTTCAACATTATAGATTTAACGAAAATGATGAGTTGAGGTGTGTAGGAAAGAGTCATTGGGTTGGAGGTATGGAAAATGGATACTTTGCAAAAGACCAAGGTCAGGCTACTCGTAAATTAGCAATGATGTGGATGAAGCTTTGTGATCGTTATGGAACTAGAGGAAATGTTCGAGGTTATACATACAACGATGAAATGAGAGGGCAAGCTATTTTGCAACTTTCACAAATTGGTTTACAATTTGACGAGTCTAAATCAAATAACCCGTTTGCTTACTATACTGCGGCTGTTACAAATTCTTTTGTAAGAATTATTAATATAGAAAAACGAGCGCAAATGATAAGAGACGACATACTTGAAATGAATGACATGTCTCCTTCTTATACTAGACAACATGCAGGTGAATGGGAGCACGCACAAGCAAGATGGAATGAGGACTTAGAAAAAAAATCAGCTGGCCATAACGAAACTTCAGAAAATAACGATTGACTTTTATCTAATATCTGCTATAATCATTAACTATAGAGGAGAATTAATGTTTAAGAAGGCTGCTGTTTTTACTGATATACATTTTGGATTAAAGTCAAACTCTCGCACACACAATGATGATTGTGAAGATTTTGTAGATTGGTTTATTGAACAAGCAAAGATAAACGGATGCGAAACTGGAATATTTTGCGGTGACTGGCATCATAATCGAAACTCATTAAATTTAACTACAATGAGTGCAACTTTGCGTTGTTTAGAAAAACTCGGTAAGGCATTTGATAAATTTTACATGTTTGCCGGAAATCACGATTTGTATTACAAATATAATCGAGATGTTAAGAGCACAGAATTTGCAAAACATATTTCTGGTATTACGGTTGTTGACGAAATCTTTGAAGAAGGCGACGTTGCCCTTGTTCCGTGGTTAGTTGACGAAGAATGGAAAAAAATGAAAGATATTAAATCAAAATATCTTTTTGGTCATTTTGAACTTCCTTCTTTTTACATGAATGCTATGGTTAAGATGCCCGAGGAAGGAGATCTTAAATCAGAACATTTTGTAAATCAAGAATATGTCTTTAGTGGACATTTTCACAAGAGACAAAAAAAAGGAAAGATACATTACATGGGTAATTCATTTCCTCATAACTATGCAGATGCATGGGATGATGAAAGAGGAATGATGGTACTTGAACATGGAAGTCATCCAGTATATATTGATTGGGAAGATTGTCCTAAATATCGAACTGTTACTTTATCAAAATTAATTGATGAAAAAGACACTCTTATCAAAAGCAAGATGTATCTTCGTGTTACACTTGATATTGATGTTACCTATGAGGAAGCTTCTTTTCTTAAAGAAACATTTATGGAACAATATAAGTGTCGAGAAATTGTATTAATACCTTCAAAATTAGACGAAGACATCAATACAAACATTGACATTACCAAATTTGAATCAGTTGATCAAATTGTTTCAAAGGAGTTAACTGCAATTGAATCGGATAACTTTAATAATACCACTCTATTGAAAATCTATGGTGATCTTTAATGGCTATTAAAATTAAGGATTTAACTGTCAAAAATTTTATGTCAGTTGGTAATCAAACCCAAGCTGTAGATTTTGATAAAGAGCAAATGACTTTAGTGCTTGGAGAAAATCTTGACCAAGGTGGAGATGATTCAGGATCAAGAAATGGCACTGGAAAAACAACGATTATTAATGCGTTGTCCTATGCCTTATATGGTCAGGCTCTTACTAATATTAAGAAAAATAACCTTATAAACAAAACTAACGGCAAAGGCATGTTAGTAACCTTAAATTTTGAAAAAGACGGCATAGCCTATCGCATCGAAAGAGGACGGTCGCCTAGTGTTCTCAAATTTTTTATAAACGATGAAGAAGTTGACCTAGAAGTTAACGAAAGTCAAGGCGATATGAGACTAACCCAAGTAGATATTAACGATCTACTTGGGATGTCTCACGATATGTTCAAACATATTGTTGCGTTGAACACTTATACCGAACCATTTCTTTCAACAAAAACAAACGAACAACGTGCAATAATAGAACAATTATTAGGTATTACAATTCTTTCTCAAAAAGCAGAAGTGTTAAAAAAAGAAATGAAAGAAGTTCGTGATAGCATAACTGAAGAAAATGCTCGTATAAAAGCTGTTGAAGAAAGTAATCGCAGAATAAACGAAACAATTAAGTCAACTTCATTAAGACAGAAAGTATGGCATAACAAACAAATTGAAGCTGTATCTTTTCTAGAAAATGCAATAACAGAACTTGAAACGGTTGATATAGATAACGAATTAGACGCACACGATCAACTTGCTAATTGGACCGAGTTAAATGATAAGATAAGGTCTTTACAGAAAGAAAAAAGCACATTTGAAAGCACATTTGATCGTGCTTCTCGATCTGTTGAAAAAATTCAAAAAGAAGTAGACGGTTTAGATCAAGCTATATGTTATGCTTGTGGGCAAGAGTTACACGAAGAGAAAAAAGAAGAAATACTTCTTGAAAAAACTAAAGAACTTAATGATGCTATATCTTATGAAAACGAAATAAAAATCAAACTTGATAAGATACTTGTTAAGTTAGAAGAAATAGGTGATATAAACGGTCGTCCTAATACTTTTTATGAGACGGCAAGAGAGGCATACGATCATCAAAATAATCTAACCACTATGCGCAACGCATTAGAGGATAAGAAAAATGAAGAAGATCCTTATCAAGCACAAATTATTCAATTAAAAGAATCTGCAATCCAGGAAATTAATTGGGACACGATGAATGAGATAAATGCTTATAAGGAACATCAAGAATTCCTGCTAAGGCTATTGACTAACAAAGATTCATTTATCAGAAAAAAAATTATTGATCAAAATTTAGCTTATCTTAATAACAGGCTTACATATTACCTAGCTAAAGCAGGCTTACCGCATCAAGTACAATTTCAAAACGATTTAACCATTGAGATAACACAACTAGGACAAGATTTAGATTTTGATAATCTATCAAGAGGCGAACGTAACAGACTTATATTAGGCATGAGTTGGTCATTCCGTGATGTATGGGAATCATTATATCAAGGAATTAATTTGTTATTCATTGACGAATTAATAGACTCCGGAATGGATTCAGCAGGCGTTGAAAGTTGTTTAGGCATATTAAAAACTATGGGGCGCGATCGTAATAAAAATGTATTCCTTATATCTCACAAAGATGAATTAGTAGGCAGAGTTAATCACGTATTAAAAGTTGTAAAAGAAAATGGATTTACGTCGTATGAAAACGACATAGAAATAGTAGAATGATAGTAGACCGAGAAGATTTAACAGATACCGAAACACAAGATCAACTTATTCAAGCATATCTTGAATATTTTGATCTTATAGAACAATATCGACGTCGTAGATCTTATCGTACCGCTATACGGGCAAGGAAATCACTAGCATACGTGATAAAACTTTGTCGCAAGCGCAGAAAGGAAATTTCAGCGGATCATGCCGTCGAAGTCGAAAACAAAAGGGAGCTCGTTCGAAAGAGAAATAAGTAATTTTCTCACTGAGCTGTATGAAGAATCATTTATTAGAGTTAAAGACTCTGGAGCATTTACTGGTGGGAAAAATACCTTTCGCAAGGATACACTAAGTGAAGGACAAATAAGAGCAGCAAAAGGCGACATAGTTCCGCCGGATAGCTGGAAACATTTCAATTGTGAATGTAAGTCTTATAAAGAATTTCCTTTTCATCAAATGTTTACAGACGGTCCAGTTCCGCTGCTTGAAACCTGGATTGAACAAACACTAGAAGCAGCAGACGATGGCGATTTTAGTATCATTTTTATGAAATTTAATCGCAAAGGCATATACACAGCATATGAACTACCACAAGGCAATCATTTTAAAACAATTAGGCATTTAGATTATACAGACAAAACAGGCAAAACATGGAGATTTACAGGCTTTAATGATTTTTTTGGGCTTAATTCAGAGGCATTTAAAACAATATCAACAGGCACACCTAAACAATAAATCAAGGCAGTAAAGGCGTTTGGGCAATTAAGGCTTTAAAATACGAACCCTATTGGTGAAAGCCCTCCTTGAGGTTATGGTTAGTCCATTGCCGGATACTGGAGTTGTTCGAAGGATAAAGCTAACTTAAGGCTCAAACGACGTAGGCGCTGCGAAACAGATGCAACCTACACGGTAAGTAATTTGGATTGGTACGGATATTACTGCCGCCCGTTGACACGCGAAGCTAGAGTAGGGAGTACAGGTCAACCGCTTCCACTGCAAAAGGCAACTTGCAAATCTCTTTTACCAAGAATGGTGTACGACTCACAGAAAAGATTCGAAGCGCTTTTTTTTATACTTCGCCCGTAAGGGCGAAGTATGACCGGATCTACAGAAATCATCTCGCGCTAACAGTTAATCACATAAGAGAGATTAATAAAGCTAATTACTTAAGAGAAATTAGTGTGCGAGCGCAAGCGAAGCACTGGCGCGTGCGCCACTAACTGTATATCATTATGTTGCACACAACTCTAGAAAGAATTAAAATATCTGATTGTAATACTTCTTTGTAAGTTCTATATGATAAATAAAAGCAACTTACGGAGACCCTATCTATGAAGATATATGAAGTTACTGCGTTGCCTGTTCGCAAGAAAACAAACGAAGGACCTCTTAGAGGCATTGCTGCTAAGATGGGAAGTGATACTGCTGCTACTGGGATAGCTATTGACAAAGACGTCAATGGAATGCTCAAGCAATTTAAGGCTTTCTATAAAAACACTAACCAAGGACAACCAACTGTTGATCTTGTAGCTAAATTTTTAGGTAAGGCAGGTTTTCCAGTTAAGTCTCCTCAAGATGTTATGAAGTATCTTAAAGCAGCTGGTTCAAGAACAACCGGTGCTAAAATAAAGCGTGGACTTAGCAAGATGATGCCAACAGGTGGTAAAAGTGTTGCAGCACCACGTGAAAATTATGTTAGAGAAGAATTAGTAAAGGGTCAATCTTATCAAGCTTCGGATGGTGAAACTTACAAATGGATGGGTCAACAATTTTTAAATGTTAAGACCAGGCGTGTAGCACAAAGAGCAGTTGCTCAAGAACTTAAATCTCAAAATGCCGGTCAACCAGCGGCACCAAGTGCTGCTCCTGCTCCGGGTGGTCAACCAGCGGCACCTGCAGCTAATCCTAAGAAGCGTGTATTATCGGGTGGTGAAGTTAAAAGTCTCTTTACATATCTAGCTAAGAAAGGATTTAGTAAAAACGGATCAAACGTTACTAAGTCTAATTTTGGATTTTCTCCTGGACAGAAAGCAAGTTCTGGAAATGTAGCAACTGGTAGTCAAGGTGCTAACCTACAATCAGCACTTGACCAAGTTAAAGATGCAGGATATAGAGTAACTAAACCTTCAAGATAAAATAAGAAATAAAAAAGTGGACTGCTTAGAAAAAAGGCAGTCCACTTTTTTTTGTGGTTTCGAAATTTTCTTCAACTATTTTCATAATTATTTGACGATCTGTTATATCCATAGCCCATGCTTCTTCCATAGAAACAGAACCCCTCATATACCAACATAATTTATACAATTCATGTTTGAGTTGCTTGGACTGTTGTTCAAGGTTAGTAACCTCTTGTAAGATCCGGTCGACAGTCCAACTCAGGATCTTGATACGAAAAAATTTGAAGCATCAAACGATATAGGAACTTCAAATGTATCAGGAGCTCCTGCTGTTCTTTCTTCGTCAGATGTAGTTACTGTCAATGGTTTAATTGAAAAATTTTCTTTTTGCTTTTCTAAATGATCAGTTACGGCTGTATAGAGCCCGCTATCCGCGTTTGAAATAAATTCAGATATAAAAGCAGTATCGCTTACAACTTCTCCATCAACTTCAATTTTGTATATACCTTGAGTAACCGCAGCTACCGTAAGATCAGTTAATTTAGCAAAACTTTGTTGAAATTTTACCAATTTATCCTCTTCGGTTAAATTATCATTGTTTACCATTGCAATGATACGTTGTTCTTCAAAGGTTTTCATTGCTTGTTTAGTAAATTCTTGGTAAGTTAACGGACGAATGTAAATTGTCATACCATTATAATTAATTACTTCGTTGTATTCCGAAACACTAATTTGATCTAGTAATACTCGTAGATCTGTTTGATATGTTTTTTCAATATCTGTTCCGGGAATTGTAATATCTATTGAAAGATCTTCACCATAGGTTGCTATTCTTAATGCTATTAACACAGCATCAATATCAATGCTTGGCATCTGCCAAGCATTTTTAATATTAGGAAAACACGATTGAATAACTTCAACAGTGGCTTGTCCGTTCAATAATGCGTCCGGAGTTTTAAAGGTTAGTTCATCTCGAGCAGTCATTGAATATACCGGATATTGACCGGTATCCGGTACTTCTATAGCACCTGTTGGATAAAATCTACCCTGACTTGGTAGTTCAACATACAATTTTGGTTGTCTAAAATACTTTTTTAGCGGATTATCCGCAGTCTGTGCTTCTATTGTCATGGTTTTCCTCCGATAAATACTACTAGTATATACCATATCTATTTATATGCGCAGTTATTAAGGAGTCGTCAGCGTGGCAGAAGAAGTTGAAATTGTAAATGTAGTAGGAAATCTTGGGCCTGCTTCGGAAGCTACATTACAAAAATTATTAGACGCACTTAATAAAAATGGCGGAACTAGCAGAGATGCTCGAAAAATACAAGAAGCTGCAAATCGAGAAATAGTATCAAGCACTAAAAAAGTAGATGAATTTGGCGTTGAAATAGAAGAAGCAACAGATTCGGTTGATAATTTTGGTAACGCTATAAGCGGTGTACTAGGAGCAGTATGGGGATTAGGTAAAGCGTTGGTAGGTTTTACTTTGGGAACCTTTGCTAATATGGTTGATGCATTTAAAGGTGGAACCGGAACGTTAACCGATTTTGCAAACCAAATTCCTATAATTGGTTCTTTGTTAGGTAAAATAACAGGATATTTAGACGAAACATTAACAGTATTTCAAAGTCTTTCTAAAGTAGGTGCATCTTTTGGGAACGACCTCAATAGTATTAGAGATGCAGCAGCAAGATCAAGATTACCACTTGATGAATTTGCAGGATTGATAATTTCAAATTCACAAAATTTACAAATGTTAGCTGGTTCAGTAACCGAAGGTGCAAAACGTTTAGGACTTCTTAACAACGTTATGGGAGAAGAACTAAGAGAAAAAATGCTGTCAATGGGTTACACATTTGAAGAAATAAATGAAAATTTAATCAATTATGCAGTATTAAATAGGTCAAGAGAAAGATTAAATTCTCAAAATGCCCAAACAGTGGCAAAAAATGCTGCTGAATACGCTAGTACCTTAATGACTCTTTCAAAATTAACAGGAGATGATATTAATTCAATAAGAGATCGTCAAAAAGAACAACAGAATGATGTGATGTTTCAAAGAAAACTAGCAAATATGAGTGAAGAAGAAGCAGCTAGAGTTAAAACAGCAATGGCACAAGCTGAATTACAAGGACCTGGCGCTGTAGCAAGATTAAAAGAAATGGTTATGGGATTCCCACCATTGACTAGAGAGACACAGATATTTACAGCAACGGTACAAGGAGGGGAAGAAGCATTAAGATCTTATCTTGCATTAGTAAAGAGTGGTGGAACAACTGAAGAATTTAAAACAAAATTGAATAAAAAGTCAGCAGAAGCAATAGCTGATATGATTGAAGGAATTAATAAAGCAGAAAGTGCATTAACATTTGGTGCATTATCCGGCCAAGGCATTGGATCAGAAATGATAGAAATGTTACAAGCAGCTGGAATTGATCTTGCAAAATATTCAAACATGTCAAGGAAAGAAATACAGAAACAAGTTGCACTTGACATTGAACAAGCAGAAAAAGAATCTGATGTTAGGAATAGTTCGGTAGAGGCATTAACTAAGTTTCAAAATATGTTGCGTCGAATAAATCAAGCATTGGTCATCAATATAATTTCTCCATTGATGAATTTGTTAGGACCTCAATTAGAATTATTAGTAGATTCAATAAGTGAATCTGTTGGAAGCCTTATTGAATCAGGATATTTTGAGAAATTTAAAGAAACAATTATAAATCTTACAAAAGATATTAAAGAATTTGGACTTATTGGAGCTATTAAAAATCTTTTTGATATAGATCTTGATAAGAGTTTATTTGCAGGTCTGGCAGATACATTATCAAATTCAATAAAGAATCTTTTTGATATAGATCTTGATAAGAATTTATTTGCTGGTCTAACAGACATAATAAAGAATGGATTTAATTTAATACATTGGGGTGAAATAGGCACTTTGATAGGAGAAAAATTTTCACAACTCTTTACAGGATCTCCAACTACTCCAAATACTGGACCAATGCACCCAGCTTCTCATCCTTCGACTGCTCCATCGGCAGGAGGGGGTGGATTAATTGCTGCATTGATGAGTAATTTACCTACACTTGAACAAGCATTAAGTGCAGGTGGGTGGATAATCGGTGGATTAGCTGCATTAGCTGGCGTTGTAACTCTATTTGGAGTAGGTCCTGTTGCAATAGGTATGGGTGTATTAACTGCTTTCTTTATTGGAAATGGTTTTGCAATGGGATTGTTAGCAGATGGAATTAAAACTATAGCCGATGCAGTTGATACTTTTGCAGAAGGTGTAATAAAGTTTGAAAGACTTGATTCTAAAAAGATCTTGTCTGTTGCAACCAGTTTAGGACCTTTAGAAGAAAACCTTTATGAATTAGCAAAAAGTGGAATTATATCTAAATTATTAGGAGATAAATTTTTTGAAAAATTAGCAGTTGGATTAGACGCAATTGCATCAGTTAACTCTTCGAATATTGATCAAATATCATCTGGGTTACAAAACTTATCAAAATTTTCTGATCTTGAATTAAATGCAGATTCTATTATTGATTACAAAGATGCAATAGAAGATTTAACAGAAGCAATAGCTAAATTAAATAGTGAATTAAATGAACAAAACAGCGGAGGACCTAGAGGAAGACCGCAAGCAAATGCAGGACAACTGTTAAGTGGAACAACATTAGGTGGAGGATCCAGCAACAGTTCATCAGAAAGTTTAGATCAGTTAAATAACATGATGGCAAAACTAGTAATATTAACGGAACAGAATACTCGACAAAATCGAGAGATTATAACTTCATTAGGTAGAATAAGAGGAGTAGTACATTGAGCTGGAAAAAATATTTTAATCCCGTTAATACAGATGGAACCTCTAGCGGAAATTATAGCCCTATAAGTGGAGCATTTGCGAGAGGAACCAAACCTGGACCAGCACGCTCAAATTATTCTTCGTATCTTCCTGATGTATACACCGGAGCTCCTAATCGTATAGATAGATACGGACAGTATAACGTAATGGATCTTGATGCAGAAGTAAATGCTGCACTTGATATTCTTGCAGAATTTTGTACTCAAAAGAATCAAACCAACAAAACACCATTTGCTGTTGAATTTATAAAAGATTCAACAAGTTCTGAAACTTCGGTAATTCATCAATATCTACAACAATGGTGTAAATTACAAAAATTTGAAACACGTATGTTTCGAATTATGAGAAACATACTTAAGAATGGTGATGCTTTCTTCTTACGTGATCCAGAAACTAAAAAATGGTTTCATGTTGACCCAGGAAGAGTATTAAGAATTATTGTTAACGAGTCTGAAGGTAAAGAACCAGAACAATATATTGTTAAAGACGTAAATTTAAATTTCAAACATCTTGTTGCTACCACCCCTTTACAAACAAGTGGTAATGTAACAGGTGCTGGAGGTCCATCAGGTTATCAAAAAGGTAATTCTTATGGAATGGTAGGAACCCCAAATAAACAAAGTGGCGGTTCAAGATATCAATTAGAAGAGGGCGAAGTATCAATAGGTGCGGAACATATGGTTCATTTATCATTATCTGAAGGTTTAGATAATAATTTTCCGTTTGGGAATTCTTTGCTTGAAACTATATTCAAAGTATACAAGCAAAAGGAACTATTAGAAGATGCAATCATTATATATCGTGTTCAGCGTGCTCCTGAGCGTAGGGTTTTTTACGTGGATGTTGGTAACATGCCAACACATTTGGCAATGCAGTTCGTTGAAAGAGTCAAAACTGAAATCCATCAAAGGCGCATACCGTCACAAACGGGCGGGGGACAAAGTGTTATTGACTCCTCCTATAACCCTTTATCCATTAATGAAGATTACTACTTTCCGCAAACTGCAGAAGGAAGAGGCTCTAAGGTCGAAACGTTACCAGGAGGAACGAATCTTGGAGAAATCGACGATTTAAGATACTTTACTAATAAAATGATACGTGGTTTAAGAATTCCTAGTTCATATCTACCAACAGGTGCTGAAGATTCAGCTTCTCAATACAATGATGGTCGAGTTGGAACTGCGTATATTCAAGAATTACGGTTTAATACATACTGTCAACGGTTACAATCTCTTGTAACTGAAGAATTTGATACAGAATTTAAGCGTTATTTGCTCGAAAAGGGTTTAAACATTGATACAGCAATGTTCAATCTTAAATTTCAACCTCCGCAAAACTTTGCAGCATATAGACTTTCTGAACTCGATAATGCTCGTATACCTACGTTTATTCAAATGAAAGATGTACCATTTATATCTAACAGATTTGCTATGGAAAGATATCTAGGAATGACTCCTGAAGAAATAGCTAAAAACGAAAAATCATGGAAAGAAGAGAACGAAGAAAACTTAGAACCATATCCAACTGATGCTGATGCAGAAATGCGTGGAGCAGGTGTAACAGGTGCAGGTCTTGGGAGTGATCTAGGAGGACTTGATACTACAATGCCAGACGATGAAGGTAGTTTAGAAGCAGGTTCCGGAGAACCTCCTAGTACAGCAACTGGTGATGCATTAGGTAGCGGAGCAAGTGATCCTAATCCCGGCGGCTCAACAGGCGGCGGCTCTGGACTTTAAGGTATAAATACGTTATGGCATTATTAAGAGAATTATTTTATTTTGATAGAGAATCAACAGAGATGGAAGATCAAGATGGATATTCTCCACGAGATGATGAATCACCATTAAAATATGATGATACCAGAAAAACTAAATTAACTCTAAGAGCAATCAATAAGATACGTAAGGCAAGTGACTTACATGACAAAGATGCTGCCAAGGAGTTACATTTTGTTAAACAAATGTATGGAATTCCACCAGGCGGCGGAGAAGTAGCAGCAATTTAAAGATGGCAAAGGTTGATAAAAACCTTTACACTAAAGAAGAGTGGCAAAAAATACGAGCCAAACGTCGAGAAGAAAAAACTCAAAAAAAATTAAAAGAAGAACTTCAGTTAATAACTAAAGAAAGACCTCGTCCTACAAATCCAGTTGCCTTTGTACTAGGTAATGGGATGTCTCGAAAACCAATAGAACTTCCTAAATTAAAAACAAATGGAACTATCTATGCCTGTAATGCAGTTTATAGAGATTTTGAACCAGACTATCTCGTAGCAGTAGATACAAAAATGATTCTTGAAATTGCAAGAACTCAATGGCAGAATAATGGTCGTGTTTGGACTAACTACAATCGAGTGTATGACAAAATTTCTAATCTAAATTATTTTAATCCTTCTAAAGGATGGAGTTCGGGCCCTACTGCACTTGATTTAGCAACAAGACATGGCCATACCGAAATTTATATATTAGGTTTTGATTTTAAAGGAACAGATGAACACAAAGTCAATAATGTATTTGCTGATACACCTAATTACAAGAGATCAATAGATAAAGAAACTTATTTTGGAAATTGGTTACGTCAAACTACTATTACTATAGAAAAAAATCCGCAAACGAGATATATAAGAGTAATAGAGAAGGGGGGATTTATTCCCCCCACAATTAAACAAATTTCAAATTTAGAGCATATAACAGTGCCTGAATTTATAAAAATGTTTGGTTTAAATTAAGAACTTTGCCAAAAATACCTCTTTTGGCATTGTTTCCTACCCGATTATTTCATAATCACTAAATATTATTGACAGCCTTGCTAGGTAATAAACCATATAGGAGATAATGATGGCAGACAAGCAAAAATTTGAAAAGATGCTAGAACTTCTCGTCAACGAAGATCGTGAAGGAGCTACTGAGCTATTTCACGAAATTGTTGTTGAGCAGTCTCGCACAATTTATGAAACAATTCTCGAAGCTGACCTCGATGATGAAGACGTTGATGAGTCAGACGATGATGATCTAGAAGACGACGATGATGACGACGTTGATGAGTCAGAAGATGACGATCTAGAAGAAGACGACGATGACGATGACGATCTAGAAGAAGATTTTGATCTCGGTGAATTTGAAGTAGAAGCAGATCCAACTGACAACTTGATGAAGGATGTTAGTTTTGGTGGCGATGACGACGAAGAAGATGACGATAGCGACGACATGGGCGACATGGGCGATGAAGACGACGACGGTGACATAGGAGACCGAGTTGTTGACTTAGAAGATGCACTTGACGATCTAAAGGCCGAATTTAACAAGATGATGGGCGATGACGACGAAGAAGATGACGATAGCGACGATAGCGACGATGACCAACAGACTTTTGGCGGTGACGACGAAGAAGATGACGATAGCGACGACGGTGAAGACGACGACGACAATGAAGAAGAAGGTTATGAATTTGAAGACTTTTCTTTTGAATCTGACGATGACGACGACGAAGGAGTTACCGAAAGAAAGAAGACACAAGGTGAAGTAATGCGCGAATACGTTGATAAAATCAACGGTGGTGGCCTAGACAATAATAGCGTTTTAGGTAAGACAGAAAATGGTGCAAATACTAAATCTACTGTTGCTTCTAAGAACGATATGGGCGGAACAAGCCAAAATATCCTACGTACAGATACTGAAAATTCAGGAGAAGCAAACAAGGGTAATATTAAGGGTTCTGCACTAAACGATCAGAACAAGAAAGAAGATTCACACGGTAATGTAAATGTACCAGGTGGAAAGGCTGCTAAGTCTAACAAGCCAATGCCTAAGGGCCACGGCACTGAAAAGAAGGGCGCAGCTGATACTGCTCCAAATAAGCGCAGCTTAATTGGTAGCAAGAAGTAAGGCAATTAAATAGATGGCAAACAACTTTCTACGAGAGACATTGACAATGGACCAAGCTAAAATGGTCGTTGAGTCTGCTGATAATCCAAATGGTGGTAAGGATCTTTACCTTAAGGGTATTTGTATCCAAGGTGGTGTGCGTAATGCAAACCAACGAGTTTACCCTGTGAACGAAATTGGTAGGGCTGTCAAAACTCTTAACGATCAAATCATAGGAGGTTATTCAGTTCTCGGAGAAGTTGATCATCCAGATGGCCTTAATATAAACCTTGACCGAGTGTCTCATATGATTACAGGAATGTGGATGGATGAAGCAAACGGTTATGGTAAACTAAAAATATTACCAACTGAGAAGGGAAAACTAATACAGACAATGCTTGAAAGCGGAGTTAAGTTAGGAGTTTCATCTCGTGGTAGTGGAAATGTAAGTGAAGATGGCAACGGTGAGGTCTCAGGTTTTGAGATTATCACCGTTGACATCGTTGCACAACCTAGCGCGCCGGGCGCATACCCGACACCAATATACGAGCATTTAATGAACACAAAAGGCGGATACGCCTCATTTAGACTCGCAGAGGCAACAATGAACGACCCAAAGGCACAGAAGTATCTTAAAGAATCGCTGATCAATGTGATCAGGGGACTCCAATAAAAGGAGAGAAACATATGTTGGATGCACTAAAAACACTATTCGAAAACAATGTTGTTTCTGAAGAAATCAAGAGCGAGATCGAAGAAGCATGGAACGCAAAGGTGAAAGAAAATCGTCTTAGCGTAACAGGTGAACTTCGCGAAGAATTTGCAAAGAAGTACAAACACGACAAAGAAGTAATGATTGAAGCAATTGAATCAATGCTTGAGGAACGTCTATCTGTAGAGATGGCTGAACTTAAAGAAGATCGTGAACAACTTGCTGAAGCAAAGGCAAAATATGCGGTGGCAATGCGTGAAAATGCAAAGTTGATGCAGAAATTTGTTACCAAGCAATTATCAGAAGAAATTAAGGACCTCCACGAGGACCAGAAACTTGTTGCTGATAACTTCGCAAAGTTAGAAGAGTTTGTTGTTGAATCTCTTGCTAAAGAAATAGCAGAATTTTATGAAGACAAAAAGGACCTTGCAGAAACTAAGGTTCGTCTAGTCCGAGAGGGCAAGGCACACTTCAACAAAGTTAAGAACAACTTTATTGAAAGAAGCGCAAAATTGGTTGCAGAAACTACTGCAAAGACACTACAGAGCGAAATTAAACAGCTTAAGGAAGACATCCATATTGCGCGTAAGAACGACTTTGGTCGTAAAATATTCGAAGCATTTTCAAGCGAATACAATACAAGCTATCTAAATGAGAAGTCAGAAACGGCTAAACTTATGAAGGTTCTTTCCGTTAAGGATAAGCAACTTGCAGAAGCTCGTACATTTGCGGCGAAGGCAAAGAATCTCGTAGAAACTGCGGCAAATGAGAAGAAAATGTTAGTTGAATCTCAGTCGCGTAAAGACACCATTAATGAGCTTATTGCTCCATTAGGACGTGAACAGCGAGAAATAATGAAAGACTTATTGGAAAGTGTTCAAACTCCGAAGCTACAAGCATCATTTGAACGATATCTTCCTTCCGTTGTAAACGAAGGGAAAGGTCCATCTAAGCAGAAGGCACAACTTAATGAAGGCACATCAGTAACAGGCAACAGAGAATTAAATGACAAACGTAGTACAAGCAATGAGAACGTGGTAGAGCTGCGTAGACTTGCTGGAATATAAAAGGAGAACACTATGTCAGAACTATTAGAAAGCCGCTGGCAAGAAACTAAGGGTGCTCTTTTAGAGGGGCTTAATGGTACCAAAAAAGGTGTCATGGACGTCACACTTGAAAATACCCGCAAGTATCTTGCAGAAACCGCAACTGCAGGCGCGACAAGCGCAGGTAACGTTGCAACACTAAACAGGGTCATCCTGCCAGTTATCCGTAGGGTTATGCCTACTGTAATTGCAAACGAACTAGTTGGCGTACAGCCTATGACTGGTCCGGTTGGTCAGATCCACACTCTACGTGTACGCTACGCCGATTCATTCAACAGTGCTACTGGTACTGATGTTGGAGCAGGTGAAGAAGCACTCAGCCCATTCAAGATTGCAGAGGGTTACTCCGGTAACGCTGCAGATGATAAGGCTGGACCAACAGCTAGTCTTGAAGCTGTTCCTGGTAACCGCATGAACATCCAGATCCTAAAGCAAACAGTCGAAGCAAAGACGCGTAAGCTATCTGCTCGCTGGACTTTTGAATCTGCACAGGATGCTCAGTCACAACACGGTATTGATGTTGAGGCAGAAATCATGGCGGCATTAGCACAGGAAATTACTGCTGAAATTGATCAGGAAGTTCTACAGAGCCTAAACTCACTTGCGGGCGCTGCGGCACTTACATATGATCAGTCAAGCGTTTCTGGTACTGCTACTTTCGTTGGTGACGAGCACGCAGCTCTTGCTGTTCAGATCAACAGAGTATCAAACTTGATCGCACAGCGCACACGTCGTGGCGCTGGTAACTGGTGTGTTGTTTCACCATTCACGCTAACCATCCTACAGAGTGCAACTACTTCGGCATTTGCACGTACAACTGAAGGTTCGTTTGAAGCACCAACAAACACAAAGTTTGCTGGTACTCTAAACGGTTCAATGCGCGTTTATGTGAACACCTATGCATCAGACAGCACCGGCGTTCTTGTTGGTTATAAGGGTGCTAGTGAGTCGGATGCTCCTGCATTCTACTGCCCATATATACCACTAATGAGCTCTGGTACAGTGCTTGATCCATCGACTTTTGAGCCAGTCGTTAGCTTTATGACTCGTTACGGGTATGTTGAGCTTAACAACACAGCTTCGTCGCTTGGTAATGCAGCTGACTATCTAGGTCTTGTTGGAATTACTAACGGTACCGTTACTTTCCAGTAATACTGAAAAACAAGTTGGAAAGGCCCGAAAGGGCCTTTCCTTTTGACATAAATACAATGTCAAAGAACCGTAACAACGGACTTATGGGGTTACCCACCCCGTAATGACCTAGAACGTCAAAGGAGAAAACAAATGGGACGTCCAGTAAATAAAAGATATTTTGGTGATCCGGTAGGTGGAACACAACTGCGTGTTGAAGCAGATACAGGTAATGGCGCTGTTGATACAGCATATATTATCTCTCAAAGAGGAACAAATAAATTTAAAGTAACCGACGGTACAACTACACTTGATTGCAGACTTGTTGATAAAGCAATTGGTGCTATTGCAGAAGGTGAAATGGTTATTTTTGGTAATGTTTCAGGCGGAGTTGGTCGAGTTACTATTCAAAAATTGTTTAATCGTACAGCAATTGACTTTAACAGCAATCGTTATACATGGGAAGTACAAGACGATTCAACAGAAACCGTACTTATACTAACAGCAGTTTAAGGATTGATAAATGAGCAAAGTCCTCAATATACCTAATGGTAATTATAATATCTACGTTCAAGACGGAGGAACCATTCTTCTTGACACTGGAATTGATCAAGGCTTTGTTCGTATAACAGGTAACTTAATAGTTGATGGAACAACCACAACTATTAATACTTCTGAAATGACTATTGAGGACAATACAATTGTCCTCAATAGTGGTGAACAAGGCGCAGGAATTACTTTAGGTACTTCAGGTTTAGAAATTGAAAGAGGTAGTTTAGTTAATGCACGTTGGGTATTTGATGATTCAATAACATATGAAGATCCAATAACTGAAACTACAGTAACAGGAGCATGGCATAGCAAAGACGGAAATGATAAAACTCTTGCTATAAAAACCACTGCAATTGTTGCACATGATGGCGGAACAGACTCTGACATCAATTTTGATTTTGACGGTGGCGACGGTGTATTAGCAGTTATCAGTGCAAACTATTCAAGTTTTGTTACAGATGATAATGACATACCTAACAAAAAATTCGTAGACGATGCAATTGCCGCTTCTTTAACTTCAGTTTTCCAAGTTAGAATTGAAGATGGAACTGTTACAAAATCATACATTGAAGTACAAGATTTTGAAACTACAGGTGATCCTAGTTCTATTGAAATTGCGTTAGATGGAGTTGTTGTTTCAACCTTAACGCCTGATAGATTTGAAGTAGCAGGTTTTCGATTTGATGGAACGAAGATACAAGTAATTGATTCTAACCAAGATCTTGTATTATCTTCTCCAGGAACAGGAGTAATTAGAATAGATGATACAATCGTTATTAATTCAGTTCCTGGTATTGATGATCTAACTACTACACCTCCAACACCAGTAGATGGTGTTGCAATCTATACTAGCACTGAAGGAACAGGCGGAACTGGTATATACTTTGTTACTGCTAATGACACAGGTGGAGAATTAATTTCAAAGAATAAAGCCTTAGTTTTAAGCATGATATTCTAAAGGAACAAAAATGGCAATAAATAGCGTGGCAATAGCGAGTACTGACACCGTATTATTACTCGTACCAGCAGGTAAACAATATGCGGTAACAACAATCTTAGTCTGCAATACTTGGACACCAAATCCACTTGACGAAGATGATGGTAAAACAACCTTTGATATGCACCTTGTCCAACAAGGTGATCCAAAAAATACTACTAATCAGGTTATAAATGATCTTGAGCTTCCGGCTGGAGAAACATTTACTTTTGATTCAGAAAAAATAATATTAGGCGACGGCGACAGCATTGTAGTAGTCGGCGATTCTCCTAATACTTTATCAGCAACTGTGAGTTATTTGGAAGTATAATGAGATTAATTAAAGCAAATTCTACAAATTTAAGAGTTATACGAGGTAACGGTGTCCGGTACGAAACCAATCGAGAAATTGTTATGGACTCAACTAAATCAGTAAGGGTGCCAATTGGAAATACAAGTGAACGTCCACAAACTCCTGAAAATGGAATGATGCGTTACAATACTGATAATAATATTTTTGAATTTTATGTTGGAAATTCCTGGACTGATATTGGTACTTCTGCTCCTGGAAATATTGTGCAACAAAATCTTGGCGTTGGTGACGATGCTGAAACAGTATTTGGTCCATTAAATTCAGGAGATCCTTCGTTTCCTGTTCCAGACAGCGCAGAATCAATTTTGGTATTAGTTGAAAATGTTTTTCAAATAGCAACCACCAATTATACATTAGTTCAAAACCCAGCTGGTCCTTATGCACCTGGATTTTATATACAATTTGGAACTCCACCGCCTCTAGGAAAACCAGTTACAGTATTACACAATTTTGATAAGTGATATGCTATAAATACTCATAAGGGGTAATATATGGCACAATTAGGACGTATAAGCGGTCCGATGTTAGAAGCAGATCTGCTTCTAAACGGTCGAAATCTTTCAATAAAAGACACGGCATTAAGCACGCCATTGCTTTATCTTGATGCTGTTAATAGTAGAATTGGTATTAATACTGATTCTCCTGCTACTGAATTAGAAGTAGTAGGAGGAATTAAATTTACCAAAGTAATCCTAATAGATCCTCAAGATTACGGAAACCTAACAGTACAAGATGGATCATTATCAGTAGTAACCGGTAATCTAACAATAGGTGCAGCATCTCAAACTATATTACCTGGATTACAGACAGATGATTTTTTGTTTGATGGTAATCGAATTACATCTCTCAATTCTAATGCTAATTTAGAATTTTCTCCAAATGGTACAGGAGAAATAGATTTAGTTGGTATAGTTAATGTATCAGGTGATTTAACCTCTACCGGTAATATAACTATTGGTGGTAATATCACATTTGGTGATGATTCAACGGTTGACAGCGTAACTATATCAGGTCCAATTGCTAGTAGCATAGTTCCGAAATTTGATTATCTTAATTCAATAGGAACTCCTTCAAAAAGATATGCACGAGCATATGCAAATCGAGTTAATATCGAAACATTAACTCTTGAACAAGGATTAAATCTTCCAGGGCAAGACGTTACACTTGAACAAGGAAACACATTTTATGTGTCAACTAACGGTAGTGATTCATTTACGGGAACTAGAACTCAAGAACCACTTAGAACTATAAAAGCTGCTCTTCAAGCTGCAGATGCATCATCTGCTGGACCTGTAATGATACACATTGCTCCGGGAACATACGATGAAGACTTTCCATTAGAAGTTCCTCAGAATGTTGCTATTTCTGGAGAAGAAATGAGAAACGTTATTATTCGTCCTAATACAGGTACAGAAAGCAACGATGCATTCTTATTAAATGATACAACTACTATTGAAAATATTACTGTTACTGGATTTTTTTATGATAGTATAGGTAATACAGGATACGCATTTCGTTTTAAAAACGAAATTGATATTGTGTCTCGTTCTCCTTATGTAAGAAATTGTTCGGTTATAACACAAGGTTCGTCAACGCCTGATAATGATCCTAGAGGTTACGACGAAGGAGATGCAGGTAGGGGAGCACTAGTAGACGGTGCTGAGATAAATTCAACTAGTCCTAATGTTTCAATGTTATTTTATTCTGTAACATTTATTTGCCCAGGCGCTGATATCTTAACCGTAACAAATGGGGCTCGTGCTGAATTAATTAATATCTTTACATATTTTGGATCAAAATCTATTCACGTAAGTCAAGGCGTAGGAAGAATTGGTTTAGATGGTTCTACTACAGAATACGGTGGTGAATTAAGGGTAATTGGTTCTGCCTCGTGTTACGGAGAAGAAGGTATATTAGCAGACGGTGCTGACACGTTAGTCTATGCAATTAATCATAATTTTCATTATATCGGTTCTGGTAAAGATAAAGAAAATGATAGAACACTTCAGATAGAAGATAATCAAATAATTGAAGCAAACAATGGAAAAATATATTATACCTCAATTGATTCTGTAGGAAAATATAAAATAGGTGATTCATTTTATGTTGACTTTGAACAAGGGTTTACTAGTATTTCAGGAAATATTAACTTTAGTGGAGGTTCAAGAATTAAAATAGTTGACGGATTTAAAGAAACTATAATTACCGCATCAACTATCACTCAACAAAATATCTTTATAACAGATAATACTATTTCTACTGTAACCGGAGATCTTAATTTTCTTTCACAAAATAGTAATCTAATTTATTTCAACGATAATATGAATATCTCGGGAAGTTTAGAAATTACAGGTGATATAGACATTAGTGGCAATGTTATTTCTCTAGGTAGCGAACAAACTGATACAGTTGATTTTAATGTACCGTTTGATCAAAATTTAAATCCGGGAGACGATAGCAGATTTACCATTGGATCAAACTCTTATAATTGGAATATTCTGTTTGCAAAAAAATTAGCATTTGATGATATAGAGATATTCAATAATGTCATTACAACAACTCAAAGTAATTCTAATTTAGATTTAAGATCAAGCGGATTAGGAAAAGTAAGATTTTCAAATATTAGTTTAGATTCTAACATAGTGTCATCTAATTTTAATCAACCTATAACTCTAAGTTCTTCAACTAATATAATTGATTTGTCAGGTAATTCTGCTCTTGTATTAGCAAAAGGAACTACTGCAGAGAGAAGAGAAACTCTTGGCGATTTAAGATATAATATTGAAGAAAACAATTTTGAAGGATATTCTACATTTAATCAAAGATTATCTGGTTTATTTTCAGACGACGGAAGAACTGGTATTAGAGCAGTACCAATAATTAATTCTATATATTTTAAAACAGATGATTTACAGGTAGCAAATATTGACGTAAACTCTTTTCAGTTTGAAAGAGTACACATAGATGGAACAATAATAGAGAACAATACCATAGCAACTTCTGATTCAAATTCAAATCTTGAAATTTTAGCAAGAGGTTCTGGAAATACCTACATTGGTACAAACATAGGATTCAATGATGAAAGTTGGTTAAATGAAACTAATTCAACTTTCATTATTGATATAACTGATTTTGGTAAAGTTAGATTTACTGATACATTTGGTATATCTTTACCAACTGGTACTACTGCAGAAAGGCCTACATTAACAGAAGAAGGCCTAACTAGGTACAATACAACAGAAGAAGAACTTGAATCCTGGACCGGAACTAAATGGGTGCCTTCATTAGGAGAAGGTGCAGATATAAATCAAGAAGAATTTGATGAAATTCGTACCATCTGGGCTCTCGTTCTAGGTTAATTTACAATTCCGCTAAATACTATTAATGAGGAGGCAACGCCTCAGGACAAACTGTGGTAAACCCGCAATGTAAGGTGGTTTGAGGGACAGGATCCCCGCGCGAGGAAAAAGATGGCACTTGGTCGAATTTCAGGTCCCATGCTTAAAGCTGACCTTACACGATTGGGTGTAGATCTAGCCTTTGAGACGGATTTACTTTACCTAGACGTTACCAATAATAGGGTAGGTATTAACACGTCAACTCCACAGTTCGCGCTTGATATACAGGGTCCTATTACAACTGATACTATTGCAGCTGACAGTGCTAACATAAATGGAATATTAATCGATTCTAATAGCATTATCAGTACTAATCCAACCTTAACTTTTTCTGCACCAGGAAATGTTATATATCAAAATAAATTAATAGTTGACAGTCTTAGTTTTGACGGTAATGTAATTGGAACAAACGAGTCTAATGCAAATTTAGAATTAAATCCAAATGGCACCGGAACTATTGAATTACTTGCTACTACAAACGTAACAGGAGATATTAATATCTCCGGTAATCTTTCTACAGATGGAAATATCATAGTAGGAGACGAGAATACAGATTCTATTACATTAAATGCAGAAATAGAAGGAGACTTAATACCTTCAGTTGATGATTTGTATGATTTAGGATCTCTTACTAATCGATGGAGTGACATTAATGTTAGAGAAGTTTTTGCAGATACATTGACTGCAAATAACTTTTCGGTAACAGGTGTTGATTTAGAATTAAGACAAGGTAATATCTATTATGTTGCAGAGAACGGAGATGATTCAAATTTCACTGGCGATCATCCCCAAGGACCTTTTGCAAGTCTAACTCAAGCTCTTTCTGTTGCAGTAGCCGGTGATGCTATTCACATTTATCCCGGAACATATCAAGAAATGTTCCCTTTAATTGTACCGGCAGGAGTAACAGTTAAAGGAGAAAATTTACGAGCAGTTAACATTACTCCAACCCCAATGACAAATGATGAAGATGCATTTTTAATAAATGGCGGGTCTACTATTGAAGATCTAACTGTATCTGGATTTTTCTATAATGCAGGAAACAATACAGGATATGCTTTTCGATTTGCACCAGGATTTGAAATAACTAGTCGTTCTCCTTATATAAGAAATTGTTCGGTTATAACACAAGGTTCAGTTACTAGCGCAAATGATCCTAGAGGATTTGATTCGGGTGATGCAGGAAAAGCTGGATATTTTGATGGAGCAGTAGCAACTTCAACTTCAATAGAAGCGGCTGTTTTATTTCATTCAGTAACACTTATATGCCCGGGTGTTGATGCAATAACTTATACAAATGGTGTTAGAATTGAATGGGTTAATTCGTTTACTTATTTTGCAGATAAAGGTATTTACGGAGTTGATGGTGCTACAGGTTTATATGGTATTGGTAGAACACAATTAAGATTTGAAAACGTAACCGGAACTTATTTGCCAGGTGAAACTGTAGAGTATTATGATTTAGATAATACAACACTATTGGCATCGGGAACTATTGAATCTATTTCAGCAGACGGAAAAGTATTCTTAGACGGAAAGGCAACCGGATTTGAAACATTTGCAGAACGTGCAAACAGAGTATTGCAACCAAACGGAAATGCAAAATTATCAACAGTGCGATCTAAATTTGGATCTGCTTCCTTGTTACTTGACGGATTAGGAGATTATGTTTCTGTAGCTGCTACTACTGAATTTGGATTTGGTACAGGAGACTTTGAAGTTAAATTTTTTATCTATCCAACTTCAACATCAGGAGTACAATACTTAGTTGATTTCCGAGCAGGATCAGCTTCAAACTCAGCAATATCAATATATTTACAAGGCACAACGTTAAGAGTAGAAGCAGGTAGTACAACCATAATATCCGGAGGTTCTATTTCAACAGGGTCTTGGCAATATATATTAGTAACTCGAAAATCAGGGATAACATCTGCTTACATTAACTCAACAAGGATTGGTACCTATGTAGACACTACAAATTACGGAGTACTTAAACCGTTAATAATTGGTGCTCGATGGGATAGTACAAGAACTTTTTCTGGATACATAGACGAACTTAGAATAGAAAGCGGAACAGGTTATAGTGGACCAACTGCTTCAGTACCGACATCAGAATTTTTATCTAATAATTCAACCGGATTACTTGCTCATTTTAACGGAACTAACGGGTCGACAATCTTTATTGATGATATACAATTAGCACAGGATATAAGATTTTCAGGTGGTGCAACTTCTACAAAGGTAATACTTGCTGACTATAGTGATTTTGGAGGAGAACTTCGTTCAATTTCATCTGCAAGTATATATGGTAATTTTGGTGCGTACGGTGACGGTGAAGGTGTTATTATGTATCTTGTTGGTCATAATATGGCCTATGTTGGTGCTGGTAAAAAATCAGACAACGACGTAATAGATGTTATACAAGAGAATGAAGTAGTTGAACTTAATCGTGCAAAAATAAGATTCTCAAGTGTTGATCATAAGGGAGATTTTCGAGTAGGGGATCTATTTTATATTAATCAAGAAACAGGTGCTATTGAATTTACGTCTGCTAATGTTAACTTTAATTCAGGTGAAGTGATAACATTAACAGAAGGTCTTAGTACAACAATAATTTCAGGCAGTGAAATTGATACTGGTAATATTAGAATTTCTGGCAATACAATCGAAGCATTAAACGGTGACCTTAATCTTAATTCAGCATCTGGCACAATCAACTTATTAAATAATGTTTATATTAGTGGTAACATAATAGTAGATGAAGATATATTCCTCGGCGGGAATATAACAATAGGTGATTCAAGTGCTGATTCAATAACAATAGCAGGTAGTTTAGATTCTGATTTAATACCAAGATTGACTGCAACTTATAATTTAGGTTCTGATATATTAAAATGGAATAACATTTATTCAACAATTGCAGACTTTGATGGAATAAGAATAACAGGAAATGTTATTGAGACAACTGATACTAATGCCGATCTTGAACTTAGAGCTTCAGGAACCGGTAATATTGTTATAGACGATTTATCTTTTTCAGATGCAACTATTCTTAGTACCTCAGGAAATTTAATACTTTCTTCATCCAACGAAATTGTTGAAATATTAGGTACAGGAGCACTTGCTATTCCTGCTGGAACTACAGCAGAACGACCATTAGCTACAACCGAAGGAATGTTGAGATACAATACCACAAACAACAGATTTGAAGGTTATAGTGATCTAGGCTGGATACAAATTGGAGGAGTTATTGACGACGACGGTGATACATACATCACCGCAGAACTAACTCCTGGAGCAAACGATAACATAATTAGATTCTATACAGCCGGGGTATTAAGAGCTGACATAGATTCAACAAGAGCAAGATTTGACCGAATAGAAACAGACGATTTATATATTGACGGGAATGTTATTTCAACTCTAGCAACTAATCAAGATATACAATTATCCGGCAACGGAACAGGTTCCGTTATTGTTGAAGATTTTGCATTTAGTGGAAATACAATAACGAATATACAACTTGATGCAGTAACCTTGTTGTCGTCAACAGGAGACGGATATTATAAATTTGGTGGAGCAAATGGTATAGTTCTACCAAGAGGGGCTGGCGGAGATAGACCACCTTCATTGTTAGCACAAGTAGGACAAATTCGATGGAATACAGATGACAAGCGCGTTGAAGTTTATACTGGTACTCTTTGGACCTCACTAGCAGGCGCAGGCGGCGGAATTTCAGCAGGCGATGCTGAAAATCTTGCAATTGAATACGCATTAACATTAGGATAAAAGAATGGCTACCTTTTTTAGAAATAAATTAATAAACGATGTAGGAACAGCACCTATTACTGCACTAGAAGCTTCTGCAGTTCAGCAATTAACTGTTATTGGTTTATCATTAACCAACACTACGGATTATCCGGTTAATGTAAATGTGACATTAACAGATGATACTAGCATTGAAACATATTATTTAAACGAAGAACCAATTCCTGCTAGAAAGAGTTTAAGAGCAGTTACTAATGGTGAAAAATTAATAATTCCTCCAGATTATACCTTAAAGGTATGGAGCGATGAATTAGAATCAGTTGATGCAATAATCAGCTATGTTGAGATTGTATAAGGAGTAAATTATGATAGTAGGTGGAGATACCTCGCGTTATTTTGACGCAATGAACCCAAGATTCTTTTACGGATTTAGAAGAACCGACGATGGAGAACTTTATCTAGCAAAGTTAGACCAGTCTAAAAAAACAGACGTAATAGAAATTAACACACCCGGAGATTCAGAAGAAAATTATCCAACTTTTGAAGAAGGAATAGATTATATAGAAGGTAGAGATGAAAATCATGAAATTGTTTATGAAAATCTTAATTATGAACAATTTCGTTGGGACGAAAGAAATCTTCTTTATTATATAGATGATGACGGACAACTTGTGGTTAGGATTAATCAAAGTTATGTCTATCCAACGGGTATATAAATACTTGAAAAATATTAGGAAATCAAATGGCAGAATTTAATTTAGCACGAATAAGATTTAGGTGGCAAGGAGAATGGGAAGGATCAACTGTATATCGAAAAGATGATATAGTTTATTACGGTGCACGAGTATATGTTGCACTTTCGGCGCATACTTCTGATGCTTTGATAGCTACAGATTTTTCTGCTAACAGATGGGAGTTACATTCTGACGGTATAGACTGGAAAGGTAACTGGACTAATTCTACATTCTATAAAATAGATGATGTTGTAAAAGATAATGGTATTGTCTACAGAGCAATTACAGAACATACATCTGACACAACATTAAATAATGATATTGGAAAATGGATAATCATTGCTCCAACATCAAATTGGACCAATAATTGGGTACAATCTACATTATATCGTGTTAATGATGTTGTAAAATATAATGGAATTGTATACATTGCGAATACGGAACATACTAGCTCTATTTTAGCAGATGGTTTAGAAAACGATCAATCTAAATGGGATATTGTTACTCGAAGTGATTCTTGGAAAAACAATTGGCAAATTAATACTGATTACAAAGTAAACGATATTGCTAGGTACGGGGCAAATTTACATCGTTGTGTAACTCGACACACTTCTGCCGGAACAACAACATTTGGATTAGAAACTGATGATGCTAATTGGGAAATTGTATTTAGGGGTATACGATATAGATCTACCTGGGCAGGTTCTACTCGATACATTATAAATGATATCGTAAAGTATTCAGATAGCCTTTATATCTGTACCGGTGGAAATGAAGATGTAACTTTTGAATATGGAAATTGGAACATATGGCTTCCGGGACTAGGATTTGAAGACATTTGGTTTTCTGACACAGAATATCAAATCGGTGATATAGTTTCTTACGGTGGATACACTTATATTTCTCTACAAGTTAATACAGGGGAAGAACCCGGAACAGATCTACTAACTCAAGATTTGGGATTTTGGGAAGTAATTACAACTGCTTATGAATACAGTGGTGAATATGTTTCTACAAATTCTTACCGAGTAGGAGACTTAACAACACGTGGAGGATATCTTTACGTGGCATTAAGAGATCAAGAAGGTAACTTAAACGAACAACCTGGCGAATCTCCTATATATTGGGAATTACTTTCAACAAGTCAAAATCATAGAAAAGAATGGTCAAGATATAATGAAGATGATAGTTCATCTAATGTTTATTTCCTTGGTGATGTTGTATTAGATGAATCAACTGCCTTTATATGTATTAAACAACATTCAGTAAACGAATTTGAATCAAGGCCAAAATATGATACTGATCCTTTAACTGGTGCAAATCAATATTGGACTATACTAGTAAAAGGTAACGAAGATGCAACATTAAATGAAGTTGGAGATCTTTTATCATACGGTTTTGATGAAGATAGCACTAGTTCAATTGGTAACAAGCCTTTACCCATAGGAACAGTAGGCCAAGCGTTATCACCTTTAGATTCTAGTGAAATAGACTGGAAAAATTTTGAAATTGTTAATAAAATTTATTATGTTGCACCTGGAGGAGTTGATTCTGAACAAAATGGTAAAGCTATCTCATCGGCGTTTAGAACAGTAAAATACGCATGTGATTATATTTTAGCAGATGAAGCGGCGCGTGCACCGGCTACTATCTTTATAAAAACAGGAACTTATGAAGAAATATTACCAATAAGTATTCCTCAAGATGTAGCGTTAGTTGGTGACGAATTAAGATCAACTGTTATTAAACCTGCTGCCGGATATCAAGAATCAAATATGTTTTATGTTCGTAACGGATCAGGTATACTAAATATGAGTTTGAGAGGATTATCAGGTACGTTAGGTGAACCTAACGAAAATCTAACTAGAAGACCATCAGCTGGGGCATTTGTTTCTCTTGATCCCGGAACAGGACCAGACGATGCAGATGTTCAAATTTTATTTAAATCTCCTTACATACAAAATGTTTCAACATTTGGAACCGGATGTGTTGGTCTTAAAGTAGATGGAAGTCTACACAATGATGGATATAGATCAGTTGTAGCAAACGACTTTACACAGATACTATCTGATGGAATTGGATTTTGGGCGGATAACCTAGGAAGATCTGAATTAGTATCGGTTTTTACATACTATTGTCATATTGGTTACTTAACTACAAATGGTGGATTTGTTCGTGCAACAAACGGTAATAACTCTTATGGTACGTACGGATCTGTATCCGAGGGATTTAATGGTTTAGAAGAACCAATAACAGCAAACTTTAACAACCGTACAAAAGAAGCACAAATAGAGAGGATGTATCTCTCTAAAACTTTAGAAATATTAAGTGTTGGATTTACTCACGCAGGACAAGATTACACTGATGCAACTATAGGCATAACCGGATCTGGTATCGGCGTTGATGCTGTATTTGATGAATTTAGAAGTGGTGGAATATCTGAAATTAGAGTAACTGAAGAAGACTCTAATAGAATAGGTGGAGCAAACTATACTAATTTCATAAACGGAGCCCAGGGTGGATCAGGTACTACTTTAATCTTGTCGTCTGCAGATGATAACACAGCAGATAGATTAGAAGGACAAAGAGTTCTGTTAATATCAGGAACAGGAATAGGACAATATGGATGGATACAAAATTACGATCCGCTAACTAATATAGCAATTATATACAGAGAATCTGATAACGAACCCGGATGGGATCATATAAGCAATGGATGGAATATTGAATCTGCACTGGATGAAACTTCAAGGTATCAAATATTACCTAGAGTATCAATAGAGGCGCCAGCATCATCAGCAAATAATAGAACACTTCCTTCGTCAGGCAACTGGAAAGATGTTACAATTTCAAATGGTTCTGCAATTGCAGTAGGAGAAAGTGATTTATCAGCTTATACAACAGACGGAATAACTTGGTCTAGTTCTACTATACCAGCTGGTGATTATAATTCATTAGACGGAGACGGAACTGATAATTTGTTAGCAGTTGGAAATTCCGGAATTGGTGCAATTTCAGATGATAACGGTTTAACTTGGTCAGCCGCTTCGCCAGCAGATTATTTCTTAAGTGACAGACTAATAGCAACAGCTTCGGTTTCTAGTCACGACATTCAATCTAGTACATTTAGTGTATTAACCGGAACCGAGTATACTTTTTCAGTTTACGCGAAACCAAATGGTTATAATTGGATAAGACTAGCAATAGGAAACCAAGGGTTTCCTTCAACACAGATAGCATTTTTTAATATAGTAACAGGAGCGGTTGGTACTACAGCGTTAGAACCATCAAGTAGTACATCTGTAGAGGATGTAGGAAATGGATGGTATAGACTATCGATAACAGCAACTTCAGATGCTACAGTATCTACTCAAGTAGTAAGTATTAATGTTTGTCAATCTGACAATCAAACTAGCTTTTTAGGAGACGGAACTTCTGGAATATTTGTTAGAGGAGCAATATTCGAAGCATCTAATTCTGTATCACCTTATCCTTTATCTTTTAATTTGTTTGATTACTCAGAAAATTTTGAGACATCAAAATGGATAGCAGGAGTTTCTCTTGCTAATTTCTTTTCAATATCTAGTAATGAGTTGTTAGCACCGGATAACACGTTAACCGGAACCAAATTTGAAGCTACCCCTGTCACTGCTAATGGTTTATTTTTAAGAAGCATTACATTATTACCAGCTAATGATTATTTCATTAGCATTTATGTTTATGTTCCTTCTCAATCCGGAATTAATAATTGGGCTATTGTTTGTGATGCACAAGATACATCTGATTATGCAATCGGGGAAACAAAAACAATATTTAATAAATGGATAAGATATGAAATCCCATTAACATATACCGGAACTAGAACATTTTTAGATTTTAATTTTAGATTTAATAGTGGAGCTCCATCAGTAGGACAATATTTTTATGTTTGGGGAGCTCAAATAGAAAAATCTTCAACTCTTGGATTATATCAAAAAACAGAAGGTTCTATTTCTTCGGTATTAACAGAAAATCAAGCAGTTGATTTTACGACCGGTTGGACAGAAACTGGATTAACTATCACATCAGATCAAGAAAATTTTTCAGATGGTGTAATCAATATACAAAGTATTGCTTATGGATCAGATAGATACATCGCCGTAGGCGACGGTAATACATCGTTGTTAACACAAGACGGAACTACGTATTCCTTTAGAGATTTGCCAGTTTCTTCAAGTCCGGGTGTTTGGAAATCTATAGCATACGGAAAAGGAATTTTCGTAGCAATTGCGCAAGACTCGGATGAAGCAGCATATTCAACAGATTTTGGCGCTACATGGACGTCAAGTACATTACCAGAAACAACATCATGGGAATCAATCACATACGGTAAGGGAACGTTTGCGGCAGTTTCGTCTGGTTCAAATACTGTTGCATATTCAGATGATGGTATTACTTGGAATTCTGGAAAATTAACTGTTCCTCCTATTACATACAGCGGAGTATCTAGCACGTCACAGAGTCCAAGTCTTGGAAGTTTTGCAACGTTTGATGTAATCAAACAAAACAATCGTTATATTGTTACACTAGTTGATGGCGGTGATGATTATGCAGATGATGATATTGTTATAATAGCAGGATCTAATGTTGGTGGTACAACACCTGCAAATGATATAACTCTAACAGTTACAGGTGTAAGTGATTCGTCAGCAGGACCAATAACAGATTTTACATATACAGGAACTCCGCTTGAAATTGTAGCAGAATGGAGTTCAATATCTTATGATAAAAACGGTGCATTTTATGCTACGGCAAATCAATATAATGCAACCGATACTGTTCTTGCTTGTAAAAGTTGGGATGCTAGATCTTGGATTACAGAAGTCTTATCCACTAACACTTCAACGAGAGCAGTAGCAGGTGGTAGATTAAATGGTACAAATCAATTTGTAACTGTTTCAGATTCTAGTTCAAATATATCACATACTGTCTTTGTTGGAGCAAAGGCATTTGCAACAACCTATCCAGGATCTGGACAAATAGGTGAATTTGAATTACATGATGTAGGAGGTGGATATACTACAGAACCAACTATAACTATAGTTGACAATACATCTACTTCTGATGTTACATTTGATGTAAGATTAAATAATGGAGTTCTAGCACAACCTGTCTTTAAAAACAGAGGATCTTCTTATACTAATGCAACTGGAACAATAACAAGTGGAGACGGGTTTGCTGACATTTACCAAACCGGTACACTAGTTTTTCTAAAGAATTTGTCAAGATTGCCTAATCCAGGTGATAGTTTTCAAATAAGTGGTATTAATGATCGTTCATATTTTATTGTTAGAGTAGAATCTAGCTCTGGTTCTCAACCAACTATTGATGCTAGTATCAGTATATCTCCGGGTATAGGATTACAAGAATCACCAATTAATAACGAAGATGTAACTATAAGACAGGAATATAGTCAAATAAGATTAACCGGACATGACTTCCTAGATATCGGAACCGGAAACTTAATTAATACTGATTACCCTGATCTTTATATATTCGGAGAAACTACTTTAAATGAAAGACAGCAATTTAATGAGGTAATTGAATATAATACAGGAAGAGTGTTCTATACTTCAACAGACCAAGACGGTAACTTCCGTGTAGGAGAACTTTTCCAAGTTGAACAATCAACTGGTATTATCACTATTAGTGCAGACTTCTTTGATCTTAGTGGATTAAATGAAATTAGATTAGGTGGAGTAGTAGTTGGTGGTTCTTCAACAGTAATACGAGAATTTTCAACAGATCCAACCTTTGGTGCCGATAGCAACAATATTGTACCAACTCAAAAAGCAATTGCTGCTTATCTACTATCGAGAATATCAGGCGGTGGATCAACAGTTAGAGTAAGTAGACTTAATGCAGGAGCAATATCAGCATACGAAGATGAAATAGTTTCATCTGGTAATAATATCATTTTCAATGTAGATAATACTAACATACAATCAATGAAAGGTGATATAACTGCTCGATATTACTTCTTAAGAAAGAATGGAAGAAATTTCTAAAAATGATTAATATAAATATAGTACGCAGGAGATTTTAATGGCAGAATTTAAATTAGGTAGAATTAGGTTTATATGGAAAAGTAACTGGTCTACCTCTACATCTTATTTGAAGGATGATATAATAAGATACGGTGGAACAACTTACATCTGTTTAGTTGGACATACATCATCTCCTGATTTTTACACAGACTTGAATGATAGTACTGCAAAATGGCAGACACTAAATTCGGGTGTAGAATGGAAAGATACTTGGGAAGTAGATACTTTTTATAAAGTAAATGATATAGTCAAGTATGGTGGATATTTGTATATCGCAAATACCGGACATACCTCTGCAGCGACCACAGCTCTTGGATTAGAAGATGATCAAGCTAGTTGGGATCTGTTTGCAGAAGGATTTGATTATACTGGAAATTGGCAAGTATCAACAAGATATCGCGTAAATGATTTAGTAAAATACGGAGCGAGAATATATCTCGTTAATACCGCACATACTTCTGCAGCGACCACAACTCTTGGACTTGAACAGGATCAAGGTAATTGGACATTATTTTCAGAAAGTATTGATTGGAAAAATAACTGGTCAGTCTCTACAAGATATGTATACGGTGATGTTGTAAAATATGGAGGTCAACTTTATTTCTGTAACACCGGTCATACCTCTGCAGGTACATTAGCACTTGGATTAGAAAACGACCAAGGTAATTGGGATTCTTTTCATGCTGGTATAGAATACAAAGGCAACTGGGCGGGTGTAACTAGATATAAGATAAATGATGTTGCTAAAGATGGTGGAACTCTTTATATTTGTACCACGCATCATACATCAAGTAACGTGTCAACAATACAAACAGATCAAGCAAATTGGTCGGTATTTGTACCAGGTCTTGAATTTGAAGATAGCTGGGATGTAGGTACATTTTACCAAATTGGTGACCTTGTAACATATGGTGGATATACTTACCTAGCAAAAACTAACAATAACGGAAAAGTACCAACAACAAATACTTCAGATTGGGAAGTGTTTATAACTGGATTTAATTTCCGCGGTGATTATGGAGATGATTCATCTAACCAAGATTACTTACCGGGTGATATAGTTAGAGTAGGTGGGTGGACATATCTTTGCATACTTTCAAGTAACGGAAATCGTCCGCCAAACCAGACATACTGGGAAAAATTAAATGAGGGATTTTATTGGAAAGGTGCATGGACAGATGCAACTTTTTATGATAAAGGTGATGTAGTAAGTTACAACGAAAACTCTTATGTTTCTATTTTAGAACACACATCTGATGAAACTACTGCTCTTAATCGACCTGATCAAATAAATGCAGGAACAAACTGGAATTTGATGGCAGGTGGAGCAGAATCAAATGTATTAAACACAACGGGTGATCTTCTTTATTATAGCGCAGCTGGCCCTGCTAGATTACCAATTGGTTCACCAGGACAGGTATTAGTAGTTAACTCTACCTCTACTGCTCCGGTCTGGACTTATTTTGGACAAACTAGTTTTACTTATTATGTTGAATCAGTTAATGGTAGAAACGAAAAAGCCCCAAATTACGGCGTTACAATTGATCGTCCGTGGAAATCGGTTCGTTACGGATTAGAACAAATTGAACAAGGTGCAGAGTATTTTAATGCACGAAATTTAATTGAAAAGAATCGTTCGTTTATACAAGCAGAAATAGTTGAATGGGTAGATTATCAAATTGCTAATGATATTGCTCCTTTTACTGGTGCATTTACTTACGATAAAAGTATCTGTCGTAGAGATATGGGATTAATAGTCGATGCAATAGTATACGACTTAGGACACGGCGGAAATCAACGATCAAGACTTGCTGCACTTGCTTATTACCCTGGTGATAGTTCTGGTTCATACATAACAGGACAAGAAGCAGAAACTGTTGCAGCAATTGAATACGGTATTGAAGTTATAACGGCTGTATTAAGAAATGAAGCACCTGCTGCAAATTATCAAACTTTAAATGCAGTTGGGTCTCCGATCACACAAGTAATAGATACTACATTTACAGAAGAATCAACCGCTCTCTCAGTTAGTACTTCACTTATTGGAATAGTAACCGACGCAATCAATAATGGAAATACAGATAACATTCCAGCTCTTGTTTTTGCAAGCAAAACACTATTTGTAAAGACTGGTGAGTTTGTAGAAGTATTACCAATGATAATACCAGAATATACAGCAGTAGTTGGTGACGGACTAAGATCAACAAGAATAGTAGCAGGCGGTAGTTTTGTTGATCCAAACGATGTACCAGAGACACTCAACGCAATAACTAGGTTAAGAGATATAATATCGGATATCATACAGAACAGTGCGGTTTCTGCAACAACCGGAAATAATGAAACACAGATTACAACGAGACCAGCTGGTTCGGTATCTGCTGCTTCGGATGCCGAAAACTTAGTACAGCAAATTTATGATTATATAGATTATAGAATAAACGGAGTGTCGGGAGATTCATCTATCCCGGCAACAGGAGGATCAAATACTCCTGAAAGTTCAACTGGATATACATACGCAACTGAAACACTTGAAGCTAATAGAGATTTTATTGTAGCTGAAATTACAGCCTATATTGCAGATACATATCCTGCATTTTCATATGATATTCTTTCATGTGAAAGAGATATAAATCGTTATATAGATGCAATTAAATACGACTTAATTTATACCGGAAATTATAAGAGTTTGTTATTTGCAAGGTATTATGCTAATTCAGTACAGGGTTCATTAACAGAAGATATGTTCTATCTTAGAAATGCAACTGGCTTAAGAAACCTTACAGTAAGAGGATTATTTGGTACACTTGGTGCTGCAAACATAAATGGAACAAAGCGACCATCAGCAGGAGCATATGCATCTCTTGATCCAGGTTGGGGACCACCCGACGAAGATGTATGGATTAGAACAAGATCTCCATATGTTCAAAACGTTACTACTTTTGGAACCGGGTGTGTTGGTCTTAAAGTAGATGGAAATTTACACAATGGCGGAAATGATTCTATTGTAGCAAACGACTTTACACAGATATTATCTGATGGAATTGGAGTTTGGTGTACAAATCTAGCAAGAACTGAAATTGTTTCAGTCTTTACTTATTACTGTCATATTGGATATCTATCCGAAGAAGGTGGAAAGATTCGTGCAACAAACGGGAATAACTCATACGGTTCTTTTGGTTCGGTTGCAGAAGGGGTTGATTCAACCGAAACAGCAATAACTGGTAAAATTGATAATAGAACTAGAAACGCAGCGGTAACAAATGTTGTAACGGATAATGATCAAATTATACATTTAGAATATGTAAACGCTGGACAAAATTATACTAATTCTGAGTCTGCAATTTTAACACTTGATACTGCCGCATTGGCAATTGACGCTTTAAGGGTCGAAGGAACTTACCGAGGAGTAGTTGGTACTTCTAATGGATCAGGAACAGGACAAGAATTTGATATTACTGTAAATGATGTTGGGTTTCCTCAAAGTGTTGTAGTTGTTAAAGGTGGCGAAGGACATGTACCTGGAGATACTATTACAATATCAGATTCTGATTTAGGAAGTGGCGGAGCAGCTAACGTAACATTTGATGTTGATACAATTGGTTCTGCTACTAGATTTACTATTACAGGTGAAGGATTTGGAGCAGTAGTTGATGCAGCTCAAATAAGAGACGGTGGAGTATATCAAGTAAGATTGTTAAATCCAGATGACTCAGCTGAGAATGTATTTGGCGGCGCAGGATACGTTACTGGAACAGGGCAATCTCAGGGAGGAACTTCAACACAGATTACTATTTCTGCTACAGATCCAAGAGCATCCGCTGTTTATGTTGGTATGGCAATATGGATAATAGGTGGTACAGGAACCGGACAATATGCTTATATTGACACTTACAATTCAGCAACAAAAATTGCAACGGTTAAGAAACCAAGTGATGACACAGCTGGATGGGAACACGTTAATTCTTCAGCAATTGAATCTGCACTTGATGCAACAACTGAATACATTATTGAACCAAGACTTTCTTTTGAAGCACCTGCTTCATCGGGAATAACAACAATTGGTAGAGCAAAAGTTACAGACAATCAAATAACAGAAATAAGAATTATTGAACCTGGAACAGGGTATGATCCAAATAATCCTCCAAGGATGGAAATAATAGATCCAAACGAAACAGCGCCTATACCGTATGAAGTAAGAGTAAGCAACGGTGTTCTTGGACAACCAACATGGATTGATAGAGGAACACAATATCTTACATCAGAAATTTCTATATTAGGTGACGGATTTGCAGATTTTTATCAAACAGGAACCAATGTATTTGTGAGAGATCTTTCTAATATTCCTGCAGCAGGATCAAATATTGAGTTTGATGATATACCCGGAAATTATTATAAGGTAGTTAATGTAAGAGAATTATCTGGTACAGGACCATATAGTGCCACTATACAGATTAGTCCGGGTATTGAAATACAAGAAGCATCAGAACATCTTGATGATGTCACGCTTCGTATAAGGTACAGTCAGGTTCGATTAACCGGACACGACTTCCTAGATATTGGAACAGGAAATACACTTGATACGAATTATCCCGGAATACCGGTTAACACACTAGACCCAGAAAAAGAAACAAATGATTTCTTGGGAGGAAGAGTGTTCTATACTTCGACCGACCAAGACGGTAATTTCCGAGTTGGTGGATTGTTTAACATTGAACAATCAACTGGTATTGCAACATTGAATGTTGAAGCATTTAATATTTCTGGATTAAATGAACTACAGCTTGGTGAAATTGAAATTGGTGGATCAGGAACGGTTATTACTGAATTCTCAACTGATGGATCTTTTACTGCTAATTCGGATAATATTGTACCAACACAGAAAGCAATCAAAACATACATCACTTCTCAAATTGGTAGTGGTGCGGCAACACTTAATGTTAACAGTATAACGGCAGGACAGGTTAAAATTTCAACTAATGTCATTGAATTAACTTCTGGTTCTACGTTAACGATAAATAGTAATGTTGATTTTAGAGGTTCAGTATCTGGTGCACCACTTGCATTGGGATACTTTTTAACCTCGTAAAGGAGAGAATTTAATGGCTACAGGTAGATTAGGTGCTTCGGACGTACCTGCAACAACACTAACAACGGTATATACTTGTCCGGCATCTGTTTATACCATAGCAAGCATCAATATTTGCAACAGAGGAGCTACCGCCGCCGATATAAGAATAGCAGTAGCAACAACAGATACACCAGGTGCTGCTGAATATATTGAATATGACTTAACTATTGCTGTTTCTGGAGTTTTAGAACGCACCGGTATTGTTTTAGCAACAGGTCAGAGGTTAGTTGTATATTCATCAGCTGCTAGTATTAGTGCCGTTGTTTACGGAATTGAATCAACAGCTTAAGGAATTATTATGGGAAGATTTTTAGCACAAGTAGATCCAAAAGCAGAAAAAAAATTAACAGAATCATATTCTGATTCAAACAGTGTTTTTGATGCAGACGGGTATCTAACTGCTTACTCGGCTAATGGAGTTGATTATACCTCTATTACATACGACACCGATTTTGGTGTAAATGCAGATTTTAGTGGATCGTTTAAAAGAGTAACAGGTTGGACTGAAGTAAATGACGGATTAACTCAAGTAATTACAGTAACATATGCTGAATCTGGTCGAGTAGACACAGTAACGGTATCATAAAGGAAATTAAATGTCAGATCCATCATTATATAATGCGATACTTGAAGAAAATAAGATATTACAGACCACTATACAGGCAGCAGAAGTAGAAGCACTCAATAATGCTTTATGTTTGTGTCCATGGGATACATACGGGTGGCAATTGCTTCCTTTATTAGCTTCCCCAACAGATTGTCTTTGCGTATATGATAACGCAAGCGGATATTTAAGATGTGGAGCCTGTTGTGAATGGGTAGTACCATCAGGTGCTTCAAAAATACAATTTCAAATTTGGGGTGCAGGTTCAGGCACAGGAGTTCCTTGTTGTTGTGGTGGCGCACCATTTGGTTCTAACGGTGCATTTGCAACTGTTATTATTGATGCAGTAGAAGGATGTTCCTATACACTTTGTGCCGGATGTGCTCTTTGTTGTTATTCTTGTACTACATCCGGATGTAATTGTGCAGACGGATGTCCGTCTTTTGTAACAGGATATAACCTAACTGGATTTTGTGCAGACGGAGGACAGGGAAATGTTGATTGTCAGATGTTTCTACAAAGTAACGCAACTTGTTCTAGATACCAAGCACCTGGTCGTACTGTATCTGGTCCTTGTACATGTTATGGATCGCAATATTGCTTCAATGGTTGTGCTACTTGTGGAGAAGTTCCATTTGCTATAGCTCCTGGAAATACATGGCATGGTACTTCTGGTTCTGGTACTGTTTGTGGATTTAGCAGCGTGTTTGGAAACGGATATCTTAATACTGGCAACTGTGGATATCATGGATCTGCTCCGGTTATAAGCGTGTGTCATACTTGTACAACAGAAAGTGCGTGTTGTTGGACATTTACGGATCAAGCATGTTATGGTGGTTGCTTGTGCAATGGATCTTTAACTAGATTATTCCCAGGTGCCGGTGCTTGGGGAACACATATAACGGGCGGCTCAACAACTCACCAAGGTGACGCAGGTCGTGGTGGAATGGTTCGAGTAACTTGGTGTTAAAGGAAAATATAATGAAAAAAGAATTTACAATTAATGTGCCTGATGAAATTTGGGTAGATTCATGGGAAGAAAATAAAACAGAAACCTGGACATACGAGGGACCTGAAAAGATTTGGGTTTTAATTAATACTCAAACCAATGCTGTTTTAAATCATGAATTAGCAAAAAGCAATGAACTAAAGAATGATAATATTTTAGAAATTGAAATAAATGCAAATGAAAATCCTGAAATTGCTCATTGGTTTATAGAGACTGGTGAAAACAGAGAAATTGAATTTGTAGATGAGATAAATCATGACGGGAGTATACATAAAAGTCCAGTTAACTTAATAATATTAGATTATTTTATAGTTGAATATTCTCCGTTAGAGGGATTGTTTTTATCTCCTATCATAAAAGAAAATAAAACTGTTAACGAAGAAAAAGCTGAAAAAAGATTGGCGTTTGTTAAAAAATATGATAACCTTTATGAGTTTGATGAAGAAATTCAACTTAAGATAGATGAAACTATAAAAAGATTAGAAGATTATTTAAAATTATTGGAAAAAGCTCGTCCGTGGAAATATGTAACACTCGACGAAAAAGAAATACCAAGAATTCCTTATATACTTGTTACAACTTTTCAAAATTTAGTTGAAATTGAGGATCTAACATGAGCGATATAATTCTTTATGCAGCAATAAAAGAAAATCAAAAATTAAACACAGAATTACTTGAATTATGTATCAGTAGTGGTATAACAGAAAGTTTTTATTTTACTCCAGATGAACAACTTGGGTATCCGCATCGAGTTGCTAATAGTTCTAATACTGTCATTAATCCTCTAATATCTGAACAATGGCAAGAAATTTTAACACCACTTGTCGAAGTTAATCAATCTAACGGTTTTAAAGTTTGTGATACAACCACTGAAAAAAGATGTAATGCTTATTGTGCATGGACAGTTCCTGCTGGCGTAAGCAGAGCTCAATTTCAAATATGGGGCCCTGGATCAGGAACTAGCAGTACCTGTTGTTGTGGCGGTTCAACAATGGGAGTAACCGGCGCCTATATGGTAGTAACTATGGATGTAACTCCGGGAGATATTTATGATCTATGTGGAGGATGTGCATATTGTTGTTTCGCTTCTCAAACTACTCCAGGAATTTGTGGTAGCCCATCTTGGGTTATGGGTCCTGGGTTGTGTATGTGTGCAGAGAGTGGAGTTAGTTGTATTCAATATTGGGCTGAAGATATAACTGCAACTAGTGGTGCCAACCAATTACCTACATTTGATGGATGTGGTGCACAATCTTGTTCGGGTTGGAACTTTTGTTGGGATAATGCTACCGATCGTGGTATTGTTTGTCATGCCTTTAGTAGAAGCAGCTGGTACATGAATTGCTGTGATCCTGCAAGAAATCCTGTTTGTTACGGATTAAATGGAATTTATCCGTCTTATGTAATGTTTGATAATTTTTGTGGTTGTAGTAAAACAGGTCCTGTTTTTGGATACGAAAATTGCGCTTGTACATTACCATGGTGTGGGAGCACTTGTGGTGGATGTTGCTACAGAGCAAACCAAGGAATAATGCAAATACCTGGTGCCGGAGGATACGGGGCAACTGTAACTAGCGGAAATAATGCTTCAACTTATACCGGAGATTCGGGACGTATGGGAATGGTTTGTGTAAGTTGGGAATGTTAATCAATAATTTCTTTTATTAAAGATTAGTACGATATATAATGATACTAATTAATAGGAAATTATATGAAAAAAGCGTTCTTTATAAACGGTGGTGCTGGAAGAGTTTTGTGTGCTGTTCCAGCACTTGAATATTACAAACAAAATGTAGACAATGATGTTATTATTGTCTCCGAAGGTTGGCCGGAATTATTCTTATCAACTTCATTAAGAAATAATGTCTATCCAGTTAATCATATAAAATTATTTGATCTTTTAAAAGATCGAGAATTAATCTCTCCAGAACCTTATCGTTTAAATGCTTATTTTAATCAAAGAGTTAATTTAATACAAGCATTTGATATGTTAATTAATGGCGTAGATGAAACTGTAGAAAGTAAAAAGATAAATTTAGATCTTGGAAAGAATGATCAAATTTATGGTTATAATCTAATAAATCAAATTAAGATGCAATTTAAGAAAGACAAAGTTATAGTTTTTCAACCATTTGGTAGTGGTATTAAAATGGAAGGAAATTTCATTTGGGACACAAGCGGTCGTAGTTTTGAATTAAAAGACGTATTTCAAATAATTGATGAACTATCAAAAGATTACGGTATAATAATGATGTCAAATCAAAAAATACCAACAGATCGACAAATACAAGCAGCAATACCCGAAAATACAAACCTATTACAGTGGATGGGTATTATCAAAGCTGCTGATTATTTTCTAGGATGTGACAGTGTAGGACAGCATTATGCACATGCTCTTGGTAAACCGGCTACGGTAGTAATTGGATCAACTTATCCTGATAATATTTCTTATCCTTTTAACAAAGAGTTTACAATAATTGATAATGGTAAAGAAATGAGGTCCTATAGTCCATATAGAATTACATTTGATCCAATCGCTGAAAGAAATAATGAAAATAATATGATTTTATCCGAGGATAGTCATAAAAAAATATTAAAAAGTATTAGAGATAAATTAGGTGTACCTAAAAATGTTTCAACATTACCGGTAAATCAACCATTCTTTACAACTAAGAAATCAAAAGGATAAAAATGACAACAGGATATATTTTAGGAATATCAAGGGGACACAACTCTGGTGCATGTCTATTAAAAGACGGAGAAATTGTGTTTTCAATTGAAGAAGAAAGATTGTCTCGTGCAAAATATGATGGTGGTCCACTTGCTGCTATAGTAAAAGTAAAGGAATACACTGATAAAATTGATTTTATGGTTATATCGCATACACAGAGTTTAGAAGAAACTTGTGCTCGTATTGATTTTATGGGAGACTTCGTATATACCGGTCTTGCTAGAAAATTAGGACTAATTGAAGACATTGGGAATATGGACGGACATCCTCAAGTAATTGATTTATCTGCGCATCATCATAAAATACATGCAGCATTGTCATTCTATCACAGTGGATTTGAAGATGCAGTTTCGGTTGTTGTAGACGGCGCCGGTTCAAATATGTCCGGAACAGCAGGAAAAGTTAATTTTACAGCATGGGAAATAGAATCAATATTTGACTGTGCTTATCCTGCTTATTTTAAAACAATATTTAAGAATCTTGGAACTAGAGATCCTGTTCCTACACATTATGACTTTACTGCTTCTAGTAAAAGACTAAATGAAGAAGGTACACATATGGAAATGGTATCTCAGAGTGCAGGCATTGTAAAAACTTATGAAGCTGTTACTGAATATTGCGGATTTTTTGGAATTGAAGCTGGGAAGACAATGGGATTGTTTCCTTACGGAAAAGAAAATAACAATCTACCAAATATCTTTAATAAAGACGATAAGTTTAAATTGAGTAATAAGAATCTCTTCATTCCAACTTATCCTCAAGGAGCAACTCTTAATGTATTTCAATACGACGGATTAGACCCTTGGCCAATTGAAGGTAAAGATATGACTTTATTACAAAACCGTAGAGATATGGCATATAAAGTACAGAAAGAAACACAAGAAAAAGTATTAGACTTGATATTAACTGCTTCTAAGCTAACCGGAAAGAAAAGAGTTGTATTAAGTGGAGGATATGGATTAAACTGTGTAGCCAATTACTACTATCTTGATAGATTAAACGAAGAAGGCATCGAATTATATGTTGAACCAATGTCAAATGATGGAGGAACAGCACTTGGTGTAGCATTGCTTTGGTATAGGATACAAAGCCAAGACGAAACTATAAACCCTAGGGTTAATAATGTTTATTTTGGACCAAAATACGATCATGACAGAAATGATATAGACAAATTTGCCAACAAATACAATGCTACCGTAGAAAAAACCAATGTTGAATCAGTAGTTAACTTAATGAGAGAAAAGAATATAGTAGCAATATGGCAAGGTAGATCTGAAAACGGTCCTAGAGCATTAGGTAATAGATCATTAATGTTTGATCCAACATTTAAAGACGGAAAAGACTTTGTAAATCAAATAAAGAATCGTGAATATTTTAGACCATTTGCTGGGTCTATACTAGCAGAACATGTTCATGAATGGTTTGATCTTCGAGGAATGGATGAATCTCCTACAATGATGTATGCAGTTAATTGTAAAGATGGTGTTGAAGAAAAAATACCAAGTATTATTCACGTTGACGGAACTTGTCGCATACAAACAGTTAAAGAAATTGACAATCAATTTTATTATGATGTTATAAGCGAATTCTATAAACAAACCGGAGTACCAGTAATCTTTAATACTAGTTTTAACCTTGGTGGAGAACCACTTGTTGAAACATTAGATGATGCATTGCGTACATTGGAAAATAGTAAAATTGAATACATATATCTTCCAGAATACAAGTTATTACTAACAGTCAAGAACGAAGATTAAGCTATTTGTTCTAAATATAATGAGAAAGACCATAAGTCATCAAAGACCATGGTCTTTTTTGCTATGCTCTTATAGGTAAATCTGTTTAATAGCTCTTCGGTTTCATTACCGTAGCCAGTGCGAACTAAAACAGGAATGGCTCCTGCTTTTAAAGCAGCTTTCAAGTCACTTATTTTATCACCTACATAATATCCCTGTTTAAAGTTAAGGTATGGATGTTCTTTCTCACATCTTTTAAACATACCAATATTAGGTTTAACAAATGGATCTTGTTTTTGTGAACCAGCAGCATAATAGATAGCATCTATACTTGGACATCCTTCTTCACCAAGCAATTTTAGCATGTAATCATGCGTGTTATCAACGTCTTGAGGTGTATAAAGTCCTTTATCTATTCCACTTTGATTCGTTATAATAGCAATGCCGTGACCGATCATTCTTAATTTTGCTATAGCTTCTAAGCTACCGGGGATAGGATTAAAATCTTCAGGTTTCCAAACATAAGTACCTTTATCAATATTAATAGTACCGTCTCTGTCAATACCAATTACACATTTAGATCTTGAGAAGTTTTGAAACGAACTAGTTTCGAGTACATCAGCTGCCAATTTGTGAATCTCCTGGTACAATCCTAAAAGTATCATCAAATTCATTAGTTGTACTTGCTTCTGTTATAGAAGCATTGTCTGACAAAGCAATAAGTTGATGCGGAGTTAATGGATTCATAACAAAAGTATTACCTTCTTCAAGTATTTTTTCATAAACTACTCCTTGTTCAGTGTCGATCCACTTTAGTGTAAAATTACCTGAGTTTATAAACCAAGTTTTGTGTTTCTTTTTATGAAAATGCATGGAAGTTTTGTTTCCTTCTTTTAAGAAAACTAATATCTTACCACAATAGTTGTCAGTAGACGCCCATATTAGTTCATATCCCCAACCTTTTTTTATATAACCTTCTTGTTTGCTCATTAAATTTCCAATAATTCGTCTATTAGAGTTAAGACTGTTTCTAATTTAGTACGACTAACTCTACTTCTTAATGTGTTTGTTAAACCTACATGTAATGGTTTTGGCCATTGATTGTACGAAACCCATGCCCATCCATCATGTTCATCATTTAATATAGGAACAAATTCGTTCTTTACTATGCACAAATAAGTATGAAAATGAAACTTATCATCGTTGCTAACAAAAGTTTCTAAAGGAATTGTTTTGATAATTTTATCATCAAATCTAATTTCTTCTTGAATTTCTCTCTGCAAACCTTGCCAAGGAGTTTCTCCTTCTTCGGTTTTACCTCCGACAAGTCCCCAACAGGGTTTATTGTCTGTTCTATGCAGTAAAAGAAATCTTTTTGTTTCAAAACTATAAAACAAGGATCCTGTTGCGGTAATTTTCTGCGTCATACAAATAGTTAGCAGAAACCGAGAACTAATTAAAGGTTAACTGAATGTAATTAACCGTTTAATTCAAGACGCCAGGTACCTACAGGGTAAACACCGTCGACAGACAACAACCAATCTTCACCATCCCATCGATATTGTATTCCTGTATTTAGATTTGTTGTATAAGTGAGAGATCCATCTGTATTTTCACTTGCATCAAACACTATAACCCAATTAGATCCAGTCCATTCAATTATATCATTTGCATTTGCTATAAAGTCTGAATTATTTAAGTTCTTCCATGCTGTAGGTCCGGAAGAATTTTCACTACTACCTATATCTTCTAATAATAAGATACGCAGACCTGGTGTTTTGAGAGAAGTTGGATTAGTTCTTAAAGGATCAATTATATAATCAATTGAAGTAAACGCATTGGTACTGCGGGCAGGACCAGATATGCTTGTATCGTCTGGAAAGGTATCAGTATCCCAATTAACTATTATTTTACTTTCGTCCAGCGGATTAATAGTAAAGGTTCCCGTCATTTCTATATAGGTATTTAATTTACGAACAATATAAATTCTTGATATATCTTCTTGATACTGTCCTGGATGAGGTTCAGTAACTCTTTGCCAACTAACATTACTTAACAATCCATTTTGACCAAGTTGTATTGTATTACCACTAATAACTATATCAAAATTTTCATGATTGGTATTAACTAATTGATCGGTTTCGCTAGTGGTTGCAGTTCTAATACCATTTACATCGGTTGATCCTGCTCTTGCAGTATCACTATAAGCAGAAACTTCCGGCCTTGACAGACCTAATTCAATTGTTCCCTTGCGCTCGTCATGTATAGAATTAATAATATTGGTAATAACACCAAGACGTTTAACTTTAACTGGCGGATTAATCCAAATTGGTGTAGAGAAAATTAATGAAGCTACATCAATCTCTGCATCAATACCTTGAGGAACGGATCTACTAGACCAATTAATACTATCAAGGTTAACCGTAGTGAGAGAAGTCCAGTCTACATAGTTATCTGTTGTTTGTATTTCAACTTGAGGACGAAATATCATTAATATTTGTTCAAGTATCTGCAATTTTTGATCAGTATTAGTAGTCCAAAGGTCAACTTGCACTGTCATCTTGTAAGGAGTTGGCATTAACCTTTCAACTGTATAATTCTTTCCTTGATAGTTAAGATATTCATTATTGTCAGAATCATAAGCACGCTCTCTTATGTTTACCTTTCCAACAAACGAATGATCTCTTGTATTTTCTCGATCTTGCTCAAGTGCCGTGATAAAAATACCCATCCGAGGTGCACAAGGAACTTTGTTTTCTGAATTTTCTCGTAATATACTAGCTACTTGACGTGTCATGTCTCCGTAAAGAATAGGAATTTCATGTTCGCCGCCTGCATCCTTATATTTAAAATTGCTCAACATGCGTATTAATTGAATTAGATAGTTTCTAATCTGGCCATCATAAAAAAATTGTGAAATTGTATCTCTCCTTATACGTTATCTGCGCGCGGACGTAGTGCTTTGGTGATACTTTGACGTTCCTGTATAGTTTCGCCGCCAATTTCACTAGTATTAGTATTGTTAATGAACGTTCCAAGTTGTGTTTTACGAGTGTCTGTATTTGAAAGTGTTTCTCTTACGTCACTTACCACATTAACCCAACGAGTTCCGTCGTACTTAAATAATCTTTTTGGCATAAAATCTGTTCTTAAATAATAAGAACCAGGTGCGCTATTAGTAGGAAAGGAGATACCAGAACCAAATGGTGCTCCGTTTGGTGCTTCATCTAAACCAATTAGATAACCTTTGTAACCCAACCGGTCAGGATTACCATATACTTGATCAACCGTTCCGTCAGATACAAAACTATCTGTTTCGTCTGCTGTATTGATAACTGCTTTTCCATTCTCGTCTAAATCAAGAGTGTAGTAATGATTAGTTTCATATCCTGATTTTTTAGCATCGGCTTCGGCTTGAGCCAAAATTCCTGCATTAATTTCCATTTCTTTTGCACACATTGACATTACATCACGCAACGTAGTATCATCATTTTCGCCAGCCGGTCTATCAAATATGTCTGCAAACTCAGTACCGTCGTAAATTTGTTTTAGTTTTAGTCTATAAAGGTGTGGATACCATGTGTGAGAAAATCCTTCAGCTGCTCTAGTAACATCCTCAACTACATAAAATCTTTTAAGTGAATAAGCTAAGTCATTTAATCCGTAATCGTCAATTAAATGAGGAAGCTCAACTACGTCACCTATTATTATTTTTCTTCCCAACGTCTTGACAGATCTATTAATGTGAATTGTCATAAACAATACGTCGTTGCTGAGAAATAATCCAAATTGAGATAGGTCAAAATCTAAATCTTGTACATTATAAATTCCACGAATGGTATAAATGTCCTCTTCGTAATCTCTATCTCGATTCTCAAGAAACAATAGATCCTGTATGTTAGTGACATTAACACTATCATACTGTGGTTGATCTGCTGTTGCGTCTTCGTCAGATGGATTTTTTGGTCCAAGATACTTATGAACAAATACATCAGTACCGCCGACAATAAACATTTCTTCAATTGTTTTATCAAAGAATTGATAATCTTTACCGCGTTCCGGTTTATATAAGCTAAGACGTGGAATGATCTTTCTCCTAATTACTATTCATATTTAGCTAAATATGAATGGAGGAATACTATGGCAACTGCTACTGAAAAACAAGAAATATTTGATTACGTTAATGCTTTCTTAGGTGGAGGTATGGTTGATGTAGAACTTGATCCAATACATTATGAAGTTGCTTTGTCAAAAGCACTTAGTAAATACAGACAACGTTCGGATAATTCTGTTGAAGAAAGTTACATCTTTCTTGAATTAGTAAAAGACCAAAACGAGTATACTCTTCCAAAAGAAGTAATAGAAGTACGAAAAATATTTCGTAGGTCAGTTGGATCAAGATCCGGCGGTGGTGATGGAAGTGGAACAGTTTTTGAACCATTCAACCTTGCTTATACTAATACATACTTACTTTCAAGTTCAAATATGGGCGGATTAGCAACTTACGACTTCTTTGCTCAGTATCAAGAACTAGTTGGACGTATGTTTGGTGGATTTATAACATACAAATGGGACATGCCTACTCGCAAGTTAACAATCTTTCAACGCCCTCGCGGTAAAGAAGAAGTGATGCTTTATGCTTATAATTATAGACCGGATAGCATTTTGTTAGCAGATTATCTTTCTCAGCAATGGATAAAGGATTATACCCTTGCATCATGTAAATATATGTTAGGCGAAGCACGTTCTAAATTTGCAACCATAGCAGGACCTCAAGGTGGTTCTTCACTAAATGGCGATTCTTTAAAAGCAGAAGCACAAGCCGAAATGGAAAAACTCGACCTAGCACTACAAAATCAAGAAGCCGGCGGAGTGGGGTATTCCTTCACCATCGGCTAGATTTCTTGTTGGTTAAGAATAAATAGGTGTATGAAAGATATACTTATTAAAATTATTAACAATGATGATTCCCGATCGTATAATAGGTTGACATTTATCTAAAAATATGTTATATTCTACTTAACACTAGGAGAACATATGAGTCAAACCCCAAAATTAATGATAGTAGGTCACGGACGACATGGCAAAGATACTGCTTGTGAAATATTAAGAGACAAATACGGATTTACTTTTGAAAGTAGTTCAAAGTTTTGTTCAAAACTTTTTATATTTGATCAATTAAAAGACAAATATGGTTATAAAACAGAAGAAGATTGTTATATTGATAGACACAATCGTCGAGCAGAATGGTTTAAATTAATTTCAGATTTTTGTGAAGAGGATGCCGCCGCTCTTGGTAAATCTATATTTTCTGAATATAATATCTATTGTGGGTGTAGAAGTAAGCGCGAACTTAATTCAATGAAACTACAGGGTGTTTTTGACTATTGTGTTTGGGTTGACCGGTCAGAACATCTTCCTCCGGAAGATTCATCTATTATTAGCATAGAACCTTGGATGGCAGATTTTATAATTGACAATAATCGAGATATAGCTCAACTCGAAACGAATTTAGATCATTTATATGGTAGAGTTAAAAATCTGGCCTTAGGTCGCCTTGCTTCCATGTTTTAGCATCTTTTAGATGTAAAATTCTTTGGCAATTTGCACAAACCGTTTTTAAGTTTGTTAATCGACAGTTGTCAAGATTTCCATCTATATGAAAAACATTAAACTGTTCCGAGTGTTTACTTTTAAATCCACACTTTTCGCATTCTGATTTTTTAACGTATCCCTTCTGTTTCCATCTTGGGATCCCGTGACCTGTTCCTCCGTGTTTGAGGCAAATCTCGCATTTCTTTCTATAAAATGTTCGTCCTTCTTTTTTATAATTAACTGCGGCAGCACGCATTCCGCATATACAAAGTGGTCTCATAACTTATTTAATCAAACTAAACCTTTAGTGCCCCTTTATCACATGATATAAGAGTTATTTTTTCTTCCCATCAACTAAATATAGATGAGACAGACGACATTCTTATATAGTCGAAGGAGAACAAAAGATGGCATTAGTATCACCAGGTGTAGAAGTAAGCGTAATTAACGATAGTTTTTACACTCCAGCGGAACCGGGCACTGTTCCAATGGTTTTCATTGCAACAGCACAAGATAAATCAAATCCAGCAGGAACCGGAACTGCATCAGGCACGCTTAAAGCGAATGCCGGAGTACCTTATTTGCTTACATCACAGCGTGATGCTTCCGAAACGTTTGGGGATGCAATATTTAAGACCGACACTAACAATAATCCAATTCATGCAGGTGAACAGAATGAATATGGATTGCAAGCACTTTATTCAATACTTGGTGTTTCTAATAGAGCGTGGGCAGTTCGTGCAGATATTGATTTAAGTGAAATTGAAGGAACTGCAAACGAACCAGCAGGACCTCCTACAAATGGAACATATTGGTTTGACACACAGAATACTAGTTTTGGTGTTTTTGAATGGAACGGTAATCCTAAGACTACAACAGGTGGACAAAGTTTCTCCGTACAGGATGTTCTAGTTATAACCGATACTACAAGAGTTAGCAGCGGAGTTCCAAAGACTTCAGTTGGCGCAATTGGAGATTATGCTCTAGTTGCAACTACCACTCTTAACAAATTATTTTATAAAAATTCAACAGGTACATGGGTAGAAGTTGGAACAAGTGATTGGGCAGCAAGCTGGCCAACAGTACGTGGTACTGCAAGCAACCCAACTATAACAAACGGTGAAACTGTTGTAATTAATGGATCAACCGTTACAGCAAGTGGCACAACCGTAACTGTTCTTGCTAATGATATAAACAGTGCTTTGATATCTGGTGTTACAGCAGCAGCAGTTGATGGTTCACTTGAAATTTATACAAATGGTATTGACCTAACACTTGCTGAGGGAACTGGTTCCCTAGCAGCGGCAGGATTAACAGCTGGTGTATTTTATGCTCCAAAGATTCAAATTAGCAGACACACCAATGTACCACAATATAAACTAACAGATACAAATTCTCGTCCAACAGGTTCTATTTGGGTTAAGACTACACAACCAAATGCAGGAGCAAGATGGAGAGTTAAGGTATATAACGGAGATACATTACTTTTTGATAATGTAGAAGCTCCGCTTTATGCAGATAACCAAACTGCTATTTCTAATTTGGATCCAGCCGGCGGCGGATTAAATCTTGCAGTTGGTGATCTTTATGTTAAGTATAATGATGCAGAAGACGAACCAGTTCTTGCAGATTTTAAGATATACCGTCGTAGGGCATCAGGTCGCACAACGATAACTTCAAGGGCAATCACAAGCAATATTTCAGCAGGTGCATTTAGCTTTGATATTTTTGAATCAGTAATTGGAAGTGCTTCATTAGCAGCAGATGTTACTGTAACAGGAACGGCAACTGGTGCATCAAGCGATGCTGACGTAATAGCAGGTGCTATCAACTCAGCTGGATTGGTTAACATCGTAGCAAGCGTTGACGCAAGTAATAGGGTTGTAATTCAACATAAGTTAGGTGGTGAATTCCGTCTAAATGATACAATTGGAACACTTTTAGAGATGGGATTCAGTGCATATGTTGATGCAAATAACGGTACAGTAAATCTTTATACTGCTCCAGCTGGAGATTCAGCTTCGTCAGATTTCTTAGCAACAAATTGGCAAGTCCTTTCATATACTGCAAGCGAAGATGCTCCAACTGCACTTACAACTGACGGACGTCTTTGGTACTCATCAGTTGTTGATGAAGTTGATATAATGGTACATAATGGAAACACATGGGTTGGATACCTTGATTCAACCAGTCCATTTTATGATGTAGACGATACGGCACAAACAGATCCAGCAGGACCAATTGTTGCTGCAACCGAACCTACAACACAAAGTGATGGTACTTCATTAGTAAATGGTGATCTTTGGATTGATACAGCAGATATTGAAAATTATCCTACAATTTATAAGTATGACGGTGCTCTACTTCAGTGGAACCTAGTTGATAAAACAGATCAAACAACTGAAGACGGTATATTGTTTGACGACGCTCGTTATAATACTTCCGGAGCAAACAGTAATGTTGCAGGAGATATTGATGAGTTGTTAATAAGCAACTTTTTAGACTTTGATGCACCAGATCCTGCATTGTATCCAAGAGGAATGTTACTTTGGAATTTGCGTCGTTCAGGATTCAATGTAAAGCGTTTTGAGCGCAATTATATTGATGTAAATGACGACAATATAAGATTTAATAACGACGAAAGCATGGATGGTTATTATCCACATCGTTGGGTTACAGAATCAGCAAATGACATAGACGGTAGTGGATCTTTTGGCCGTAAGGCACAACGTAAGGTTGTTGTACAGGCATTACAGGCATTGGTTAACAGCAATCAAGATATCAGAGACGACGAATCAAGATTATTCAACTTAATGGCATGCCCAGGATATCCAGAATTGATCGGCGAAATGATCACTCTAAACTTTGATCGTGGACTAACGGCATTTGTCGTAGCAGACTCGCCTGCAAGGCTCACACCTGATGCTACTTCACTTAATAATTGGGGTACTAACGTTAATACTGTTGTAGAAGACAACGACGACGGATTGGTGTCAAGAGACGAGTACATGGGCGTTTATTACCCTTGGGGCTTTACTAGTGATAACTTTGGTAACAACGTAGTTGTACCACCAAGCCACATGATGCTACGCACAATTGCACTGAACGACCAAATTGCTTATCCTTGGTTTGCTCCGGCAGGAACCAGACGTGGCGGCATCACTAATGCAACTTCAACCGGTTATGTAAATAACGAAGGAGAATTTGTAGCAGTGGCTCTAAACGAAGGTCAAAGAGACACACTTTACTCAGTAGATGTGAATCCAATTACATTCATAACAGGCGCTGGACTTGTTGCTTACGGGCAAAAGACAAGAGCACGTGGTTCTTCATCACTTGATAGAATTAATGTTGCAAGACTGGTAGTTTACCTACGTAGACAGCTTACAACACTTTCTAAGCCATACTTGTTTGAACCAAATGATAAAATCACACGTGACGAAATTAAGCAGGCAGCAGAATCGTTGCTACTTGAATTAGTTGGACTAAGAGGAGTTTATGATTACTTGGTCGTATGTGACGAAACTAACAATACGCCATCTAGAATTGACAGGAATGAGCTATATTTAGATATTGCTATAGAACCAGTCAAAGCAGTTGAATTCATCTATATTCCATTGAGATTGAAGAATACTGGCGAAATAGCTGGTCTAGGTTAAGATAAATAGTAGCAATAAGGAGAGAATAAATGTCAATCTCATCACTATCAAAGATCACTGTTCCATTAGCGAGCGACCAATCAGCGGTCGCTCAGGGACAGCTGATGCCAAAGCTTCAGTATCGCTTTAGGGTAACACTGGAAAACTTTGGAGTAACAACACCAAGAACTGAACTTACTAAGCAAGTTGCGGATGTAACTCGACCAAACTTGTCGTTTGAAGAAATTACGATCGACGTTTATAACTCACGTAGTTATTTGGTTGGTAAGCATACTTGGGAACCAATTACTTTAAACTTGCGCGACGACGTCGGGGGAAACGTACAAAAGCTCGTAGGCGAGCAAAATCAGAAACAATTCGACTTCCAAGAACAAGCAAGCGCAGCATCCGGTATCGACTATAAGTTTACCACAAGGATTGAAATGCTTGATGGAGGTAATGGGCAATTCCAACCAACAGTACTTGAAACATGGGAACTTTACGGTTGTTTAGTACAGAATACTAACTGGAATTCATTAGCATATAATTCAAATGAACCAGTATTGATTACATTGTCTATTCGTTATGATAATGCAGTACAGACACCACAAGGAACTGGTATTGGTACAAATGTTGGACGTACTGTCAATACACTTATTACAGGTGGTGGTCTTTCAACAGGCTAATGCTTAAAGATAAGTAGATCAAGAGGGAACTTAGGTTCCCTCTTTTTTTGACGATAAATACAATATGAGTTTAATAAACGGCTTTCTCGATAATTTAGTATCAGGTACACTTAATCCTAAAGGTAATCTTGGGGATTTTAAACATTCGTCGTATCTATACAATGCAAACAGTTTTAGGTTAGCACCTAAAAGTAAATTTCTTTATCAGGTAGTATTTGAACTATCTCCTCAAGCACTGGCACTTAATCCTGTTCTCAGTAATAAACACAGAGAAGAAATTAATATGCTGGTTAAAGCAGTGGATTTACCAAAATTTCAAGCACAAAGTGAGATGAGAAATCAATACAATCGAAAAAAGAACTTTCAAACGTCTATAACATATGATCCGGTGCAAATAACACTACATGATGATAATTTTGGTGTTACTACCGCATTAATGGAAGCATACTATCGTTATTATTATAAAGATGGAAATTATGTAGATGAGAGAACTACTTCATCCTTTGATCCTAGATCTTCATATAAAGGATCAGAAATAAACAGAAAAAAATATGGATTAGACAATGGATCGAGAAGACCATTCTTTCACCGTATTACAATATATCAATTAGCAAGACAAACCTATACAGGATTTTCATTAGTTAATCCGCTTATTACTCAATGGGGACATGATTCGTTAGATAATTCAGATAGTAGTCCTACTGCTAATCAAATGACGGTTGCGTATGAATCTGTGTTCTATTTAAGAGGTAATGTAAAACAAGGAGATCCAGCAGGATTTGCTACTACACATTATGATTTGACTCCGTCACCGTTACGAGTTGCAGGAGGAGGCACAAGCACTATTCTCGGCGCCGGCGGTGTTGCCGATGGTGTAGGGTCTATTCTTGATGACATTTCTTCTGGTAATTTTGGAATAGGAAGCATACTAAAAGGTGTTAATACATTCAATAATGCAAAGAAACTTACATCAGGTGGATTAAGAGAAGAAGGTTTAAATTTGTTAGGAACTGTTGCCACAGCAGCCGCTCCTGCATTGCTCGGATCAATAAGTAATACTGTGTTTCCAAAATCATTAGGTAATGGTGGTAAAAATTCAATTACAACTGCAACTGGTGGAAATAGCAATCCGACTGATCCTGCTTATAGAGCAAGGATAGAACAAGCAAGATTTAATAACGGAAGATAACATGACAAGTTCAGGAATAAACGAACAAAATAGAGATAGCGCATCAGAAGTAAAGGAATTTTATGATCGTTATTTTGTTAAGAAATTAACATATCCAGCTAATGAAATTGATGCAGTTTTTGGATTTTTTCGTAAAAGAGGCTTTGAAGAAGAAGCAGCAAGGTCTGTATCCGCCGTATTATTACAACAGGCAAAGTTAGATGATATTAAAGTTTTTAAATTACTTGATACACTAACCGGACTAAATCAAGTACAATTAAATTCATTAGTAGCAGAGATTTTAAATTACAATAGACCAAAGTCAAGTACACTTGGTTATCGAGTACAAGACGAAACACAATGGAATGAATCCAGAAATATAATTGTCTAATGTCAAGATACGCATCGGGTAAATATAATCTTAAAAATCCAGAAAAATATATAGGTAAATCGGTTCCTACTTACCGATCCGGTTGGGAATTTACATTTATGAAATTCTGTGACGAACATCCTAATGTAGAACAATGGGCAAGTGAGTCAGTAAGAATACCTTATCGAAACCCACTAAGCGGAAAACAGACAATTTATGTACCTGATTTTCTTGTTTCTTATGTTGACAAGAATAGCAAAAAACATGTTGAATTGATGGAAGTAAAACCAAAGAATCAATCGTTAAAAGAAAATTTAGGAAAAAGCAAACATAATCAGGCTGCGTGGTTGGTGAATCAGGCTAAGTGGGAAGCAGCAAAAGCATGGTGTAAACAAAGAGGAATATTCTTTCGAGTAGTAACAGAAGACGACATCTTTGCAAGCACAAAAGGAAATAGCAGAAGATAAATGGCAGTTATAATAAAAGAACCTTATCATTGCACTTTTATTCATAATCCAAAAACAGGCGGTTCGAGTATTACTGCATGGCTTAAATCTAACTTTAATTGTAATACTACTAAACGACAAATGGGGGCAAATGTTGAACAGTCTAAAGAAATATTTGGAGATTTAGGATGGACCTTTTCAACTGTAAGAAATCCTTGGAGATGGGCCGTAAGTTGGTACGAATTTAAATTAACTGAAAATCAAGAAAGAATGGAAAACCTAAATAATCCAAGATATTTTAATTCACATAAAAAGAAACATAATAAAGAATATCTAATTGAAACACAAAAATTTCTTGAATTAGGTTTTGAAAATTGGTTATTTCAATCTAAACAAGGACCTCAATATCAAAATGTAATTCATTGTGATTATATAATGAAACAAGAAACTCTTTCAACGGATTTTAGATTAGTCCAGGATAGGTTAAATTGTTATACCGAATTACCAACCTTAGTACAATCTATCAAACTTAAACCATGGCGAGAATATTATACTCCTAAAACCGTTGATTTTATAGCGAAAACCTACATCAAAGACATCAAAGAATTCAATTATCAATTTTGATACGATAAATACAGTATGGAAATATATTGTAAAAATTGCGGACAATCATCTCATTGCAATGAACTTCTATTAGAGGATGTAAGAGATTGGCGAGGTGATCGCCTAGGACAAAAAGAAATCTGCTGTTCTTGCCAGTGTGAAAGGTGTACAAATGACCAAAAAATTAGAAGAGATCTTGAACCTTCCTGATTCAAAAGAAATCATTAAAAAAGAAGAAGATGAAAAGATAGCAATTAAGAAGTCTCAAGAAAAACAAGAACGAGATCGTCAAAAGAAAGCCATGACAGACATGGAAAAATTTGATAAGATCGCTGCTGCCCTTCCCCACGTAAGAGGATTAGATCAAAAAGCTGACGAAGAACTAGGTGACATTGCTCAGCGTGCTCTTAATTCTTATGAAGATTTAATGGATCTTGGTATGAACGTAGAAGGACGATATGCAGGTCGTATCTTTGAAGTAGCAGGTAACATGCTCAAAACAAGTTTAGATGCTAAGGTTGCAAAGATTGATAAAAAATTAAAAATGGTAGATCTTCAACTTAAAAAAGAAAAAATAGACAATGATCGCGCTGGTAATACAACTGATGTTGTAAACGGAGATGGTTATGTAATAACTGATCGTAACAGTTTGATGAAGCAACTACGCGGCAATGCTGATAAATAGAACAACAGGGGAATAGAATGAAAACCTTCTTTGATTACATCGCCGAAAGCGAAAAAGAATATAATTTTAAAATAAGAGTAGCCGGTCCAATGGGAGAAGGCATAACGGATAAGTTAAAATTGGCATTAACGAAATACGACCTAATTAGTGTTTCGGCTGGAACAAAGTCTCCAATACAAGAATCTCCTTTACATTTCCCACAAATACAAAATTGTGAAATACACACTCATGATGTAAAGGTAAGATATCCTGCAACAGCAGCGGTATTAAGAAAATATATTGGAGATGTATTAGGAGTTACCGAATCACATATATTAGTTACTTCACCAACTGAACCTTACGAAGAGCTTATAGCAAATTCTGTAAAGGACAATGACGGAGTATACGAGCCATTGTTGACAAAAACAGAAATGGGAAATTCGGATCCTAATGCACAACCTAAAGTAGGTACCCATCGAATAATGGATCTATTAAAAGAACTTGAAGTTGCAAGACAAGAACGAACAGAGGGCAACGCTATTGAAAACACTCCAGTTGGATCAAGCAAAGATATTTCCCCAGAACAAAATAACAAGCCGGTCATAGGAGGCTAAAATGGATTTTAATAAAGTATATAACAGGATAAAAGAAATTGATCTTAATCTTGATAAAAAGAATAAATTAACTGAAACAGCTTCAGTTAACCTATCATTAACCGGAGAAAACGCATCTGAAGTTGAACAACTTATGTCAATGTTTAAGAATGCTGGTGTTGCTCCACCACCCGAGATGTCAAAACCACCTGAAATGCCAGACGGTCCTCCAAAACCTTCACTTTCAGTTACTGGAATAGGCGCCGGTGAACTAGGCGCACCTATTGATGTTGATGCTCCTAATGGAATGGCAAAAGCAATGGATCGTGCAGCAGACGAACACGAAGCAATGATGGACAACGGAGTTGATGAGCGGGAAACAGATCCAGCGCAAGATGATTCGGATAGATGGGAATCAATGCAATCGTGTATCGAAGTTGTTGACAAAGATTGGCAGAAAAAGAAATACTCATACGATGAAGCACAATCGATGGCAGCTTTAGTTGAAAAAGCAACTGGTCAAGATGCTGTTTCAGTTTTACATTTCTTAGAAAATGAAGGTAGAGTAGAAGAAAAATCAGAAGATGTTGAAGAATGGGATAATTCACCAGACGAAGATTATCAAGATAATGATTACATGCAACATGATCTAGCAGGCGGTGCTGGACCCAAGAGTAAGATGTATTCGCCTGCAGCCAACGGAGACAATCCAATGTCTGTTGGTGAAGAATTAACAAAGAAATTAGAGGATCTAAGTGTTATGGATAATAAAAGAACAGAGAGTATACGCGATCAGTTGTATGCAGCTCTAAGCGAAAAGATTGTAAAAGAAACCAAATGCAATTGCAATTGCGGTAAGTCACCATGTGAAAAGTGTGGAAAGACACATCATAATGTAAAAGAAGGCGCTTACAAAGATGGTGAAAAAGACAAAATCGAAAAGAAGGTAAAGTCCGGAGAATTCAAAAAAGGTAAAACTAAAAAGGCAGTTGGATCTTCAGGTAAGAAGCCAGGACAGAACCATTCGGGACATTTAACAAAAGACGGACAAGGTAAAGTAAGGAAGTTTGGTGAAACAAAGAAACCAAACTTAGAAAATACAAGAGACACAAAGGGTCCAGACAAAAAGACCAAAGAAGCGTTTTCAGGAACAGGAAAGACTTCTCGTCCAGGCGATCAATTAAAGGGAACCCACAAAGCTGGTAAGAGTTCACCTACTACAGGTCCTGAACAGAAGAATGTTACTAAGGGTAAATTAGTAGGTGATAGTAAGATTAACAATAAGAAAGCTATGTCCGAAAGCAAAGAAGTAAATGATATTATTGCTTTAGCTACTCACAAGGTTGGCAATCAAAGAGTTGCTTCTAGTACTAAATCAATGATGGATCTTAAGAAATTAGCAGGACTATAAAATGAGTAGAAATGTAGACGGAGTTCTTGTTAAGAAGGCAAACCAACAGGAAAAATATACACAAGACCAAATTGATGATTTAGTTAGGTGTATGGATCCAGAAGATGGACATCATTATTTTTTAAGGAACTTCTTCTACATACAGCATTCTGTCAAAGGAGAATTGCTGTTTGACCCATTTTCTTACCAAACAAGATTATTAGATAGTTATCACAAATATCGATTTAATATTAATATGTTACCTCGACAAACAGGAAAAACTACCTGTGCTGCAGGATATTTGCTTTGGTATGCAATGTTTAATCCTAATCAAACTATTCTAATTGCGGCTCATAAATATACCGGTGCATTAGAAATTATGCAACGAATACGGTATGCTTATGAAATGTGTCCTGATCATGTACGTGCAGGACAAACAGAATATAATAAAGGAAGTATTGTTTTTGAAAATGGTTCAAGAATTGTCGCTCAAACTACAACCAATAATACCGGTCGTGGTATGGCTATATCATTATTATATTGCTTGGACGGCGACACTACTACGGTCCAAATTCGAAATAAATTGACAAAAATAGAAGAAACTGTTACACTAAAAGATCTATACGTAAGATTAACAGGAGCCACAAAGGTCCTAGTTTAACAGAAAGCTTGTAATATGCAAATAAAAATTAAAAAGTTCATAGAACGTAATCAAAAAAGAAATCAAAAACTATATCAATCTGAAATGAAAGAGCGTATTGATTATATTGTGTGTCCGGTTAGTAATCAACGATTGAGTATGATTAAATCATCTTATATCGTCAACGTATTAGAAATGACAGTTGAAGAATACGACCGGTTGTATCCGGGTATTAGAGGTGTTAGCGAAGCAAGAAAACGAAATATTAAAATGGGTCTTAAAAAGATTGACGCAGAAACTGGCTTGTCTAAATACGAAGTTGGCCAAGTCAAAGCGAGAAAAATCTTAAAGCAAAAAGATTCTGATGGTCTAAGTGGGTATGATAAAAAAGGTAAAAAAACTCGTGCAACACATATGGCAAATGTTGATGAATTTGGTAGGAATGGCTACCGCCGGCAAGCTGATGCCAGATTAACTACAATATTGCCCAACGGTTTAACCATCGAACAAAATGCACACAAAAAACAGAAACAAACCTTAATTAAAAACAATAAAACAGGCACCGGTGGTGCTAGCAAACTTTCTAAAAGAGTTTTGAAACCGATTATTGATTGGTTAGATCAAAACGAAATCAAATATTATTTTGATAAAAACGAATATGGGATTAAAGATACAGCGACTGAAAATTATTATTTTTGGGATTTAACTATTCCGAAATTTAAGATGGCAATAGAATATCAATCAACGGCCTGGCATGCAGATCCAACTCTTTCTGAATCAGAATGGAAGGATTGGAAACCACCTAGAGGTAAGAAGAAATCTGCAGATGAAGTATTAACATATGACTATAATAAAGCCCGTTCGTTATTTAAAAATAGACAATTTTTAACATATTACATCTGGCAATCAACGCAAGACCTAATCGTAAAGGAAATTATATGTTTGTTGAAAACAATGAATATGAAATATTAACTCCAACAGGATGGAAAGATTTCCGAGGAGTATCGTGTGCTGGTGAAAAAATTACATACAATATTGTTACAGATAATAATAGTATTAATGCAACATTGGGGCATTATTTTTTTATTAACAATGAAAGAAGAAAAGTAGCCGATTTGTTGGTTGGTGATATTATTGAAACAAATAATACCCATGAAAAAATTATATCAATTACAGAAAACCCGTCGTCGGTAGTTTATGATATAATTGAAGTAGATGAAGACAACCATAAGTTTATAGCTAATAATATTACAACTAAAAATTGTGACGAGTTTGCGTTTGTTCCACCTAACATTGCTATAGAATTTTGGACTTCTATATCACCTACTCTAGCAACTGGTGGACGTGCTATTATAACATCTACACCAAACTCAGACGAAGATACTTTTGCTACTATCTGGAAAGAAGCAGAAAATAAATTTGACGAATATGGTAATGAAGGCACAGTGGGAGAAAATGGATTTCATTCTTTTACTGTTGCATGGAACGAACATCCGGACCGTGATGAGGAATGGAAAAAAGCAGAAACAGGTCGTATAGGTGAAGAAAGATTCCGGCGTGAATATGGGTGTGAATTCCTTGTATTTGACGAAACTCTTATATCTTCTATTAAATTAGCAAACATGCCCGGGCGAGAACCATTACTTAACATGGGACAAACACGCTGGTATAAAAAACCAAATAAGAAATTTAGTTATGTTGTTGCACTTGATCCTTCTATGGGAACCGGCGGTAACGATGCTGCTATACAAGTATTTGAAGTTCCTACATATGAACAAATAGGAGAATGGAAACATAACTCTACAGCTATTCCTGGACAAATACGAGTACTAAGAGAAATATGTAATTATCTTGAAGAAATGTGCGGCTCCTCGTCTAACATTTATTGGAGTGTTGAAAACAATACAATAGGAGAAGCTGCTCTTATTGTTATTGAAGATTTTGGTGAAGAAACTATTCCTGGATTGTTTGTATCAGAACCTATGAGAAAAGGACATATACGCAAATTTCGAAAAGGATTTAATACCACGCACGGAACTAAAATTTCAGCTTGTGCTAAGTTAAAAACTCTAATCGAAAACGATAAATTTAAAATTAATTCTAAACCTCTTATTTCTCAATTAAAGGATTTTGTTGCTCATTCTACAACCTACAAAGGAAAGAACGATCGACCAGATGATTTAGTATCTGCTATTCTTCTTACAATAAGAGTATTAACCGTAATGAAAGATTGGGACCCTGCTGTATATCAAACATTTGTTCAAGCCGACCCCGACGATTATTACGATGTAAGACCAATGCCGATGTTTATAACAATGGGTTGATAAATACGATATGAGAGATTTAGACACAATAGGCGAAGAACTTTTTAACAAAATACGAGGAAGATTTCCGTCGGTATCAATAGGTACCGCTGAAGGACAAGTAACAAATGAACCTTCAGAGGCAAGATTTTTTGATTTTAGTTACGAAAATAATTCAGACTCGCAAGGCAAAGTGTCAGTTAGTTTAAGTGAAGAAGAAGGAGTAGTTATACTCTTTAATAGTGATTCTATAGCAATAGAAAATGGAATAGCTAAATCACAATGGTATGGATTTCTTAAAGAACTTAGAAAATTTGCTCGAAAGAGAGCTCTTAATTTTGAAACAAGAGATATAGAGCGTGACAATTTACAAAAGAGAGATTACTCGTATCTCGCTACGAGTCCAGGAGATGATAAAATGACAGAATCAAAGATGTACGGAACATCAAAGGTAAGTTTTCAAGATATTGGGAATGCTAGATTAAGACTTCAGCACACCCAGCGCGTCAATAATGATATACCCGCCGGTAGAACTCAACACATAGAGGGTATTTTTATTGAGAGCGACAACGGAGAAAGATTTAAATATCCGTTTAAACACATATCTGGCGCAAGGGCAATGGCAAGACATGTATCAGAAGGCGGAGTACCACATGACGAATTTGGTAAACATATAACTGGATTATCTGAAGAATTGGCCAACCTCAAGAAGTTTAAAACATACATGGGTCGATCATCTGTTATGGCAGAAGGACTCGGACAATACATGGATGTTGTAAAAGAACGAGTTATAACTGTTAAGAATCGTATCAATAAACTACAAAAAGAAAACTTTTATAAAGAAGAAATTGAAACTTTTGAAAGTTCAGAATTAACTGAAGTACCAGAAGATGTAAAACAAGATTGGATCAAGCAACTTACGATTGAACAATTTAACGAAGAACTTAAAGACGTATTTCCATATATCTATAAGTTGATAGGAGAATCTGGACCAAAAGAATTAAATGCTGATGATTTAGTTGGAGAAGACTCACCAAAAACATCTTCATATACACGCGCCGGACAAAAAGAATGGAATGTAACATATGATGAGGGTAAAAAGAAGAATATAAAAACATCATTCCTTACACAACCAAACATGAATATAAGTCAAGCTGCAGAGTTATTTCGTAAAAAGAATCGTTTAGCAGGTAATGTGCGTTTAAAGTATGTTGGTATTGCAGAAAATGACATCTACATGAATAGTTTTGAAAAAACAATGAATGAGATAGGAAATTATCCAGACGACTTTGATCAAGGAGCATTTGATCGTTCGCAGGGAACACCTGAACCTGGAGAAGAACGAGCACAAGAAGAAGTCATGGATGAAATTAAAAATCTTATCCAAAATTATGATTATTCTCGTTATGATGATTTAACTGATCCTGATGACATCAAAGGATATATGAGCGATGCAGCAAGTGATTTAATACATACTGCAATCGAAAATGTAGGTGCAGAAGGATTTTATGATGGAATTATGGAATATTTTACAACCGAATACTTAGATCAAATAAAAGATCAATTGATTAAAAATCATCCAAATAATGCACAAGAATGTCCGGATGGAGAAGAAGAGGAAGAAAAACCTCAAACACCATTGCCTGAATATATTCTTTCATTATTTGATCGAGACAACGGACGATTCCCTAAAGGCGAAACTGCGGTACTTACTGCAATTGAAAAAGATTATGGAAACGAATTTATTAATCCTGCTAAAAATTTCATTGAAAGAATACAGGAAATTTATAGAGAGCACACGGGAATAACTGTTGATTCTGACATGGAGCCTCTTGCAGACGAAGAACAACAAAGACCATATGAGGATATAACTCGTATGAAAACTCTTGCAGGTCTTACTTTACTCCGTTAATTTGTTCAATAATTTTAATCTAAAATAGGCCACTTTTAGCCGCTTTTCGACTTGACAAGATAAATACTCTGTGTAATAATACAATTATTAGTATTGTTGCACTATAGGCAAAATTATAAGCACATAGAAGGCATTTAAAATAAGGAGGCAAATACTATGGCTACACTAGCAGAAATTAGAGCAAAACTCAAGGAACAAGAGGTCAAAAGTTCCGGACCAGTCGATAACGCAATTTTTCCATTTTGGAATATGAAGGAAGGTGAAACTTCGGTTTTCCGTTTCCTACCTGACGGTGACAAGTCAGCAGATTTCTTTTGGAAAGAACGTTTGATGATTAAACTACCTTTTGCAGGTGTTAAGGGTCAATCGGATTCACGTCCAATTACTGTTAATGTTCCTTGCATGGAAATGTACAAGGAAACTTGTCCTGTACTTTCTGAAGTAAGAGGATGGTTTAAGGATCCTAGCATGGAAGATATGGGACGTAAATATTGGAAAAAGCGTTCATATATATTCCAGGGTCTAGTTATTGACTCGGCATTAAAGGACGAAACTCCTCCAGAAAATCCAGTACGTAGGGTTATAATTGGTCCTCAAATCTATCAAATTATCTATTCTGGAATAATTGATCCTGATTTAGAGCATATGCCAACTGATTACGTTAACGGACTTGATTTTAAAATCACAAAGACCAGTAAGGGAAGCTTTGCTGATTATTCAACTTCGTCATGGAGTCGTCGTGAACGTCCGCTTTCGGCATCAGAATTAGAAAGTGTCGAAACACACGGACTTCACAATCTTGGTGATTTTATTCCAAAGAAGCCAACCGAAGTAGAATTAAAGGTTATTTCTGAAATGTTCGAATCGAGCGTTGATGGAGAACCATATGATCCAGATCGTTGGAGCAATTACTTCCGTCCAAGTGGCATGATAGCAACAACTGGTGATCCGAATAAAAATGATTCGGCTTCTCCTACTAATGTCAAGCCAGCAGAAGTAAAGGCACCAGTAGTTGATAATAAGGTTGACAATGACGATGAACCACCATTTGATGGTGGCAAGCCAATTGCACAAAAGACCGAATCAGCAGCAGATGATAATGCTATGGACATCTTAGCAAAGATCCGTAGCCGTCAAAACGCAAGCTAATAAAAACGGGGCGGCAGCAATGTCGCCCCAACTTTCAACAATCAAGGAGAAAATATGGCGAACAAGAGCTTCGATCCCACTAAATTTCGAAAAGACTTAACAAAATCAATAAATGGTATGAGTGCTGGATTTCATGATCCAACCGATTGGATATCAACTGGTAGTTATGCACTCAATTATCTTGTAAGTGGTAATTTTAATAAAGGAATTCCTTTAGGTAAGGTTAGTGTATTTGCAGGAGAATCCGGTTCGGGAAAATCATATATTTGTGCAGGTAATGTTATCAAAGCAGCACAAGCTCAAGATATTTTTGTTGTATTAATTGATACAGAAAATGCACTTGATGAAACTTGGCTAAAAGCATTAGATGTTGACACATCTGAAGAAAAATTGCTCAAACTAAACATGGCAATGATAGACGACGTCGCTAAGACAATATCAATGTTTATGAAAGGTTATAAAGAACAAGCAGAAGAAGAACGACAAAAGGTTCTCTTTGTTGTAGACTCTCTTGGTATGTTAATGACCCCAACTGAAGTTAATCAATTTGATGCAGGAGATATGAAAGGTGATATGGGTCGTAAGGCAAAAGCACTTAAGACCCTGGTTACTAACTGTGTAAACATGTTTGGAGCACACAATGTAGGTATGGTAGCAACTAACCATACCTATGCTTCACAAGATATGTTTGATCCGGATGATAAGATATCCGGAGGAGCAGGATTCATTTATGCTTCTTCTATTGTAGTAGCAATAAAGAAGCTAAAATTAAAAGAAGACGAAGACGGAAAGAAAACATCTGAAGTGCATGGAATACGCGCGGCCTGTAAGGTAGTTAAGTCGAGATACTCTAAGCCATTTGAAGCAGTACAAATAAAAATTCCGTATTCTACAGGAATGGATCCTTATAGTGGGTTAGTTGATTTATTTGAGAAGAAGGGATTAATTACCCAACAAGGAAATCGATTAAAATATATTGATTCTTTTGGTAAAGAACACTTAGCATATAGAAAAGACTGGAATGGCAAAATGCTTGATCTAGTTATGTCAGATTTTGAAGAAAAAACAAACAGCAAGGTAAATATCGGCGAAGAGAGCGAAGAGAGCGAAGCCGAATTAATCGGCGAAGACAACCAAGCCGAGGAGTTAGAGCTGGATGGAAGAGAACAGGATTATTGACACGTGGATGCTTTTTAGAGAATACCTTGATAAAAAGCAAATAGAGATAGTAGCAGAAAAGTATATTGATATGCTTGCTGATTACGGTGTTGATGAAGAATCACTTACAAATGCACTAGGTTCGGATGGCTCATTAGATGAAGCCATCCGATACTATCTTGATCTTGACGGAGAAGACGAAGAGGATTATTAATGGGGTGGTATAGCAAAGTTTCTGATGATTTATCAGAAATACCAAATGCTATCACTTACTTTGAAAACGAGCTAATTGAAGCACGTAAAGAGGTACAGTTGAACGGAGTTGTAGAAAAATCCGCAGCAAAAATGCCTGGAATAATTGAGTATAGATTTGCTCAATTACAAGAAATAGAAGCAATACTTAGACATCTCGAAATACAATTACGAAAAATTCGTAGTAAATGGTTTAAAAAGTATCTTGAACATTATCAACGATCTTTAAGTAGTCGCGATGTTGAAAAGTATGTTGATGGAGAATCCGAAGTAATAACTTACGAAGATTTAATAAATGAATTTGCATTATTAAGAAATAAGTGGTTAGCAATAATGAAAGGTCTTGATCAAAAACAATGGCAAATAACTAACATTGTTAGATTAAGAGTAGCAGGAATGGAAGATGCTTCAGTCTAAAATAAAGACTAAAGTTATAACTATGATAGGAAAGGAAATATCCGAAACCTTATCTCGTGCCGCTATAGATTCTTGTAAAGAACACAATATTGACGCAGAGATACACCATGCGGTCTGGGGGGAAGAAAACGTAATAAAAGAATATGAAAAATATCAACTACGTCCCTTCTACAATATTAAAAAAAGCCGAGATACATTAGGTGTAAGAGGATGTTTCCTTTCTCATTTTCAACTATGGAAAGAAGTTATTGAAACAAAAGAACCAATGCTTATACTTGAACATGATGCATTAGTAATAAAAGATATTCCCGATTCTATATTAAATTACTCTTTTGGTGTATTAAATTTAGATGCATATAGTAGAACTGCTGAAGATTACGAAGAACATTTGAATAAACCTTTAATAGCAGGAATAAGGAAAAATATAGTTGAAACTCCTGCTTTTTCTCGTAATTGGCAAACATTTGATGATACTTCAATAAAGGGATTACATGCCTATATTATTAAACCAGCTGGTGCAAAAGACTTGATAGAGTTTACATATGAATACGGAGTATTACCAGCCGACGTACATGTAAACTCTATCTCATGCAATCTTTTGGTTACAAACTCAAGTCTCTGTAGAGTAAATCCAACATACTGGTTACCTAAGAAACGTAAGTCAATAAACTCATATACAAGGACAGATCCATGATAACATTTGTTTGTGTATTAAGAATAGATGAAGATCTCCGTAAGAAACAACCTGTTCCTTATGATAAAGAATGGGTTAATAAACTATACCGAGCAGTACAAAGAAATTACAAAAATCCTTTTCGATTTGTTTGTTTGTCAAATGTTGATACTGATGTTGAAACTATTCCATTAGTAACAGATTGGAAAGGATGGTGGTCTAAAGTAGAATTATTTCGACCAGGATTATTTAATGGTCCGGTTGTTTATTTTGATTTAGACGTACTCTTGTGCAAAGATTTTAGTAATTTCTTTAATGGATTTAATGAGAAGAATTTTCATATGTTATTAGAACCTCCCAAGAATACTCCAAATAGTTCTATAATGTATTGGGATGGAGATTATTCTTATATATGGGATAAGTGTTATAAAAATTATGAAGAAATTTTCTCTAAGTACTGGAAAAAGAATAATCCTGTAATCGGAGATCAAGGTTTTATATACGATGAAACTAGAGCTGTTTTTTTAAATGATATTGAAGATCCTTGTTTTAACTGGAGAAGTCATTTAGGAGATCAAAATAATCAAGATCCAATGTTTTATGTTTTTACAAGCAAACACGAAAAACCCTATAATAACATTGACCTAGACATAGTGAGGAAAAATTGGATATAATAAAAGAAATTGTTGATTTTTGGATTAACTCATACCGACAATCAAAAAAATTATTTTGGGTTGATACTGTTGGTACAGTAACCAGTGTGTTAGCTTCTTTAGCTATGGCCGTTGGGTCTCCAATGCCTAATATGCTGTTTGTTTTTTCTTTCTATCTAGTAGGAAGTTTGTGCCTCCAATATACAACTTTTAAAAGAGGAGCATCTTGGTTATTCACTCTTATGACATGGTATACCTTAATGAACCTAATCGGACTATATAATTTAATATAACAGGAAATCAACATGGTAGAATATAGAAATAGTAAAATCTTTGGAGATAATTGGGCATGGAGATCCGATGACTCCATGTGTTGGCGATTCTTTAATAAACACACACATTGGATTAATGGATTTGCATATCATTCAGCAAATATTCCAAGAGAAATAGTTGAATTAATTCCAGAAAATAAAAGAAATTGTGTGATACAAGCAGGAGGAAATGCAGGATTATATCCAAAGATTTACTCTGAATACTTTAAAGAAGTTAATACATTTGAACCAGATGACGAATGGAGAGAATGTCTTCGACTCAATTGCACAGAACAAAATATCATTTGTAGACCTGTTTGTTTAGGAGATAAAATTTCTAACGTTTCTCTCATTGCGCCGCCAGGAAAGGGTGGAAGAGATAACCTTGGGGCATTACATATTAATCCTAAAGTAAAAGGTGAAATCCCGGTTATTACAATAGATAGTTTAGAACTTGTACCTGATTTGATTCATCTTGATATAGAGGGATATGAAGCTATGGCATTAATTGGAGCAACCGAAACTATTAAGAAACATCGACCGATTATAGTTATTGAAACTAATAATTCAGGAGATAAATTTGGATGGACCGATAAACGGGTTATTTCTTTAATTGAAACTTTTGGTTATAAGATGATATTTGACTGGCAACATGATAAAGCCTTTGCACCATTATAACTTATAAACCCAATCAGATTCTTTATAATTAGTATTTTTCCAAAATAAAGAATCTAACTCTTTGTTCCAAGTAAAAGTTTTATTATCTTCTAATACAATGTATCGACAGAAGATTAAATCTCCCCAGCGTCTTTCTTTTTTATTCATAAGTTCTTGTGCAGGAGTAACTTCAAAATAATCAATCTTATAATTATTTAATTCAGCTAATTTTTGAAAAAATTCAGGATATGGATGCCAACATGATCCTGCATTTGCGTGGTCTAGATGTTTTTCTGCTTTAGGAACACAATGAACTTGATATGTTCCTTTTTTAGATAATTGATGGACTGTATACCAAAATGTTTGTTGACTCGTTACATGTTCCGAAGTTCCAATATTAACAATAAGATCATATTTTTCTTTTTTGGTCTTTTCGATAATTATATCTGGTGCACTAAACTCTCTTAAATCAACAGGAATAGCACCGTCTTGTGCATTGATGTCTATTGAAACATAACTAGAAGCACCATTATAAAGATATTCATCTTTATAAAGACCTTTCTTAGACCTTTTATTACCAAATTCAAGGATATCTAAACCCTTAAATTCCGGAAAGTGTTTTGACTCCTGAACCGGTATTGTTATCATTTTATCTCCATTTTTCAACGTGTTCTATAAATCGAGCATTTTCTATTTTCTTTATGCCCTTACCAGTTAATGCAAATCCATAATTCTTTTTAGAATAATTACAATAACTTAGATTAATCTTTTGTACGTCATATTTGGTTGCACAATTAATAAAAATATTTTGGTCCATAGTAGGATGAAATATTTTCTCATTTATATTATGTTCAAGCAATTCCCCCCATTCTTTTAACAAACGACTGTTGTTTCGAAATGCAGTCAAACTTACAACTTGGTTTCCTTTTACATCAAGACATCCTTGATCTGTATCGTTACAAATTTCATTAGTATAATCAAACATCTTGTTTATAGCAACAGTATCAACATCGTATATCATTAATAATTGATTACTATTCCATATACGGCTAATCTCTATAAATCTCCAGCAACGATACCATGTTGCTTTGATTGCTAAATTTTTATCAGAGCAATCTAATAACCATTTTACATCTTTGTATTTTTCTATTATTTCGTTTATGTAATTTTGATCAGTGTAACTAACCGTGTATTCACAAGGCAGTAACTCTAATAATTCTAGGTCTTCTTCTTTAGGATCCATAATGTGATAAAGGATATCCATCTCTGGATTAAAATGTTTAAAACTTTTGACAAAACTAATTCCAAACATTTTAAAAAATGTTGAATCTGATCCTGCATAAATTAAGGGTTTATTATTCATCATATATATTTATCAGTTTAAAGTGCATATATAAATACCTATACTAACTGAAAGAGTATTATGAAAAACAAAGTGTATATTGGATATGATCCGAGAGAAGACATTGCATACCAAGTATGTAAATGGAGCATCGAGTCCCGAAATTCAAATATAGAAGTTATACCTCTAAAACAAACAGAACTTAGAAATTATGGAATTTATTCAAGAGAAATAGATCCGCTTGCATCAACTGAATTTACCTTTACTAGATTTTTAATAGCTGAATTAAACAAATTCGATGGATGGGCTTTATTTTGTGATTGTGATATTATTTTTAGAGATGATATACAGAATTTATTTAATTTAGCAGATGAAAAATATGCAGTGATGTGTGCAAAACATGATTATAATCCAACAGACGGAATAAAAATGGATAATCAAGTGCAAACACAATATCCTCGTAAAAATTGGAGTTCGGTTATGTTAGTTAATTGTGGTCATCCTTCAAATAAAATCTTAACAAAAGAATTAGTAAATGATCCAAAAACAACCGGCGCGTTTCTTCATAGGTTTAGTTGGTTGAAAGATAGTGAAATTGGAGAATTTAGTCATGAGTGGAACTGGTTAGTTGATTGGTATGTTCCTGGTAAAGATGGATATCCAAGAGGTCTGCATTATACTTCGGGAGGTCCTTGGTTTGAAAACTATCGTTTTTGTGAATTAAATCATGTATGGAAAAGTGAATTATCTAGCATGATGAGAGGATATTAGGTTTATAAAAATGATTGAAACAAAGATGTTAGGTGTTGATAACACTGATATGATAGTAAATGATTGGTTAGTTGGATCACATGGTATCTTTATTGACCCCGAAAAGAGAAATGAATATCCATTAGAATTACCAATTGCATTTCGTTCACTTACACGAAGAAAATTAATAAGAAAATTATGGAATGAAGGTAGGGATTTTTATTATATTGATACTGGTTATATTGGTAATTTAGGAAAGAGAAAAGAATTTCATAGGGTTGTCAAAAATAACGTGCAACACTTAAAAGGAATAATAGAGGTTCCAAGTGATCGATACGATGCACTATGCGAATGGAAATCCTATATGAAATATAAAGGAAAACAAAAAGCCGGTGATTCTATATTAATAGTCACTCCGTCAGACAAACCTTGTAAATTTTATAATATTGATAGAACAGAATGGTTAGAAGATACCATTCAAACTATTAAACAATATACAGACAGAAAGATAATAATAAGAGATAAACCATTAAGAAGAGAACGCATAGGAGAAAATTCGTTATATCATCAATTACAAAGAGATAGTGTTCATGCTCTTGTTACATATAATTCCATTGCAGCAATAGAAGCTATACATGCAGGGGTTTCAGCCTTTACGTTAGCACCAAATACTGCACAATTTTTTGCTTCTCAAGATCTTTCTATTATAGAAACTCCTTATTATCCACCAGAAGAAGAAGTAGTTAAATTCTTAAAATATCTATCATACTGTCAATATACTCCAAATGAATTAAGAGATGGAACAGCGTGGGCAATACAAAAGGAATTTAATTTATGATAAAAGTAGCAGCATATTTAAAAGGTATTCCACCTAGAAATACTAATCCGGAAAAACCTGCATTATTACGAAATTTTATAGAGGGCGTTAATAAAACAGGAGATTCCGGAATGTTAATAGATGACAATAATATACAAGAATCGGATGTAGCATTAATACAAGGATTTGTCCACGAGAATAGTAAACAATCTCCTCATTTAATACTTAGAAAACAAATAATTGATACACAGGCTGCATTAGGTAGGAGATCTATCATAGCTGATAGTAATTTATTTTTATACGCAGATCCTGGAAATACCAAGACTTATTTAAGATATTCTTTTGATGGAGTATTTCCTAACACAGGCGAATATTGTAATGATGATCCAGATCCCGATCGTTGGCTTAAAATACAAAAGGATCTTCGTATTAATTTAAAACCATGGAGAATGAAGCATGGTAGGTATATATTGATATGTTGTCAGAGAGATGGAGGTTGGAGTATGGGAGGACAGAGTCTTATTCCTTGGCTAGTTCAAACTATAACACAGCTTCGTAGATTTTCTCATTTACCAATACGAGTAAGATTTCATCCGGGTGACAAAGGGAATAAAGAACACATTAAAAAGATGTTAAGTATGCGAATGCCCAATATTTCCTATAGTTCGTCTAAAGTTAGTCTATTAGATGATTTTCGAAAAGCTCATGCAGTAGTAACCTATAACTCTTCACCAGGGGTTGCAGCAGCAATTGAAGGTGTTCCTGTTATAGTATTAGATCCAGAAAGATCACAAGCAGCCGGTGTTTCTCATCATTCATTGAAAGATATTTCTAATTTAAGAGAATTTGATAGAGAAAAATGGATACAAAAGATAGCACAAATGCACTGGACTCTTGAAGAATTAAAATCAGGAGAAGCTTGGTCTCATATGAGAAAATGGGTTAATATAGAGGAAGAAAATAATGAAAAAAATTGAAGTTGTTACCACTTTTCATAAAGAAGGTCTTGATGTATATGGACAACGTTTTTTAGATAGTTTTGCAAAAAATGTTGATTTGAGTATTAGACTAACTGTTTATGCAGAGGATTGTTCTCCGGTTAATCCTAACCCAGAACAAATAACAATATTAGATGCAAAAGAAAACTTACCAAAACTTAACCAATTTAAGGAAAAATGGAAGAATGAACCAAAAGCAAATGGACAATGTCCCCACCCCGAAAAAAGACCAAGAGATTACCACAAAGAATTTAAATGGCATGCAATTCGCTTTGCAAACAAAACCTATGCCGTCTTCGAAGCGGCGCGCAAAACCGAAGCGGATTGGCTTGTGTGGTTGGACGCAGACACCTACGTCCACAGCCCCATCTCAGGGGAGCAATTCGAGGAATTGCTCCCAGAAGGAAAATGGATCACATATGTCGGACGAGGTAAAGGAAGTCAGACCTGGCCGGAATGTGGATTCTACGGTCTCAATTTACGACACGAATCAGCCCAATCGTTTCTCCAAGAATTTGAAAGATACTACGAGGAAGCAGAAACCGGAATCTTCACACTTGATGAATGGCACGACTCCTTCATCTTTGGGCACATATTGGATAAAATGAGATCTAATCATCCAGGATATTTTGATTATTCTGAAGACTTATATCTTAATACAGCCAAGACAGGGGGCGGCGGCCATCCATTTATTAATTGTGTATTAGGAACATGGTTTGATCATATGAAAGGTGGCCGAAAAAACCAAGGACACTCTTTAAAGAAAGATTTAATGGTTAATCGAAAAGAGTCATACTGGAATGAAATTTAGTTTATGGACAAATTATGGTGCTCGCAATTCAGTTCCTGTGTTTGCAGCCTTTGCAGAAAGCCTGCAGAAAGCAGGTCATGAAGTTGTTTATAATGAAAAAGGCGCTGACAAAGATGTCATTTGGAGCGTTTTATGGAGAGGTAAAATGTCTCGCAACAAAGAGATTTTTACCCCCAATACTATTGTACTAGAAGTGGGCGGCCTAAAACGCAATAAAACATGGAAGGTTGCGATCGGTGGCATCAACCGACAAGCCTATTTTGGTCCAATGGAGAATAACTCTGATCGAGCAGAAAAATTGGGATTATCTCTTAAACCATGGAATCCCAATCCAACCGGCCCAATAATAGTTTGTTGTCAAAATCCTTTTTCAAAACAGATGGAACATCAATCTAGTCCAAGTGATTGGGTAAGAGAAACTATATTAGGAATAAGAGAGAAAACCGACCGGCAAATTATATTACGACCACATCCAAGATACAGATTACCACCAATTGAAAGAGGTCTTTGTTCAAAAGTGATACAACAGGTTCCTATACATATACCCGGAACATATGACGACTTTGATTTTGCTCCCATTGACGCATGGGCAGTTGTTAATCAATCATCAAATCCTGCTACACAAGCAGTATTGGACGGAATACCTGTTTTTGTTAAACACGACAGCCTTGCCTATGATGTAGGAAATCATGATTATACTACTTTAGAAAATCCTCTTATGCCGGATAGAACACAATGGTTAAATGACATAGCATATACTGAATGGACAATAGAAGAAATAAAAGATGGGTTGCCGCTTACTCGCTTGACTTCTCGTCTATAATAAGCTATAATAAATCATGAGACAACGCACAAATCCTAGAGGGTATGACATGATTGCTTATGATAACATCGAGTCTATGATAAATCATTTAACAATAAAAAAACTTAGTAATGAAGAAGATCAAAGTTTCTTAAACTCTGTTTCTCAACAGATACTTCGAAAAGGTTTATCGTTAACAGATAAACAGTATCTTCTTTTAAAAGAAATGTTACTAAAATACAAAGACCTTCTTGAAACAAACGGGTATAACTTTGATTTAGCTATTAATACATTGTCATTGGGATTACGAAGAGTTAATCGTGAGAGAAAGATAGAGTTGATAACCGAAAACGATAAAAATTTAATTTCAGTTAGATTTTTGTTTAATCGTCGATTGATTAATACTATCAAAGAATTAAGATCTTTAAAAGGTCATTATTATGAAAAAGAAAACAAGACCCATAAATTTCCTGCCACTTTAGAAAATGTTTACAAAATTATAAATTCACTACAAGATAAGAATTTTGAAATTGACGAGAAAATATTAGAATTGTATGAAATAGCTAAAAATTATGAAATGAATCCTCATGATTATCTTCCGTGTATAATTGATTATAAATTGAAGAATTTTTCAAAACCGGCATCAGAATATCTTTATAAGAAATTTGGCAATCCAACTGTTGATAATCTTATTTTCTATAAAGATATATCTCTAATGTTCAGCATTCAATATATAGAAAGAAAAGCTCTTTTAGAATCTGCTAAGAAATTTAGTAATATTGCCGTTTCTCTGGCAACGAGAGAAAACCAAGTTATCCAAGCAGCACCAGATCAATTTAAATTAAGAGAAATCATTAACGGTCTCATGGAATTGAACAGATTTCCTATTCTAATTTTGTTAGATCAAAACAAAGCATTTTCACAGTTAAAAGAATCAATAGGTGAATTGCCGGAAGAAATATCCAAAGATAGTATTTCTGTGATGTATCGAATGGATAATAAAGGCATAGGTAAAAATTATAATCAATATGTTAAAGAAAATGGATTAAACAATCAGGTTGACAAATCGACTAAAGTAGTTTATATTATAAAGACTAAATTGCCTAAGACTTTATTAAAAGCTGACTGGCATCCAGAGTCAATTATATTGATCAATAGTAGTCATTGTTCGTCAAAAATTAATGGGTTTTTAAATAACGTTGATTTGAAAATTCATTATGATAACGAAATGACTAGCTGGAGAAGAATAAAAGCGGAGAAACTAACAAGAGACAATGCCTACATGTAAAATAATAATTTATGATGAAGTTAATATTAAGATAGATGGATTACCGCCAAGTGTAAGAAGGAAACTTTCAAGTTCGATGAAATTTGAAATTCCTCATGCAAGATATTCTGAAAAATATAAATTAGGAAGATGGGACGGTACTAAAGGTTATTTTGGTATAGGTGGAAATGGATACTTAAATCATTTAGATAGACTTTTACCAATCTTAAAAAAAGAAGGTTACGAAGTATCGGAAATTGATGATCGTCGACAGACTATTGACATAGGATTAACAACAATAGACGAAAACTTCTGGGAAGGATCTTTTTGGCCAGAAGGACACGAAAAGGCCGGCGAACCAATTGAATTAAGAGATTACCAAGTAACTGCAATAAATGACTTTTTAAAGAATCCCCAATCATTACAGCAGATTGCCACTGGCGCTGGCAAAACAATTATGACGGCTACTTTATCAAAGATAGTAGAACCGTTGGGGCGATCATTAATTATTGTCCCAAATAAAAGCCTAGTTACACAAACTGAAAAAGATTATATAAACGTTGGATTAGACGTTGGAGTTTATTTTGGTGATCGAAAAGATCTAAATAAAACTCACACAGTTTGCACATGGCAAAGTCTCAACATATTAGACAAAAAAAGTAAAAAAGGTGATACAACTTTACTCACCTTGGCAGAATTTCTTGACGGAGTACAAACCGTTATAGTTGACGAAGTTCACATGGCTAAAGCCGAAGTGTTAACTAAATTATTAACTGAAAATTTAAAGAATGCTCCTGTAAGATGGGGATTAACAGGGACGGTTCCTAAAGAAGAATATGAATTTATAGGCATACTTGCCGCAATTGGACCAGTTGTCGGAAACATATATGCGCACGAGTTACAAGATAAAGGCGTTTTATCAAACCTACAAGTTAATGTCACACAATTAATAGATGTTAAAGAATTTGAGGGTTATCAAGAAGAATTAAAATATCTAGTAACAAATAAACAACGAGTAGAATATTTAGGAAAATTATTCACAAACATAAGCAAAACAGGCAACTCATTAATCCTAGTTGATAGGATAGCAACAGGCAAAGAATTAGAGGCAATTATACCTGATTCGATTTTTATTAACGGTGCAGTTAAAATTAAAGATCGACAAGAAGAATATGATGGCGTAAACACGTCCGATCATAAAGTGATTATCGCTACATATGGAGTTGCTGCTGTTGGAATTAACATTCCTCGTATTTTTAATTTAATACTAGTCGAACCTGGCAAATCCTTTGTGAGAGTAATACAATCTATCGGACGTGGAATTCGTAAAGCAAAAGATAAGGATTTTGTACAGATATGGGATATAACATCAACATGCAAATTTGCCAAAAGGCATTTGCGAGAAAGAAAGAAATACTACAAAGAAGCCAAATATCCTTTCTCAATAGAGAAGATAGATTGGAATTAATATGAGAATTTTAACACTTGAAAATAGTACATTCAATCTAACAAATTTACCAGATGAAATTGATGATGATATTAGATTTGCTGTGTTAGATAACTCTGACTCAAAAAATCCAGATTTCTTTTTTGTTCCTCTTATTTTGCTGGAATCATTTAGTTCTCCAGCAGTAGTTATTGAAGTAGGAAATAAAGAAATTATGGTACCTTTAGATTGGCACATCGCATTAGGTGATAGAGAAACAGGAAATGATATTGAAATATTACCTATTACCAGTCTAAATTTAAGAGGATTTGAAGCATTCTTGTTTAATCCTCTAACAAGCGGTATGACTAGATTTGAACACGTCAAGGTGGTTAATTTCTACAACGACGTGACTTGGTATTTTCCAAAGATGAGGAATGGGCAATTATTAGCCTTACCTCTTGAAGAAGGCAACAATCCGCAATGTATCTACATAGTAAAAGAAATTAGTAGACAGAGTGAATTGATTGACTACGCTAAATTACTATAAGGTTTAAAAACATATGCTGGTTACAGCAATAAAAGAAGAATTAAATATTAACTCCTATATCAAAGATGGTTTTGAAAAAGTGTGTGATGTAGCTATGTCACATGGCAAACGATTTATATATAAAAGTATTAATAACGAGCTGATGTATGCTAGTCATCGTAGTTGGGTCTACATGATTGTTTCTGGAGAAACAATAGTTAAAATTGGAGAAACAGGTAACCCTCTTGGAATTGAAAAGTCGTATAGTGATCAACCAATAACGGGTACAAAATCTCGATTAGGTCGACTTGCTTCCCATGGAAGTTCAGGGGACCAAGATACAGACCTACGTATAAGAACTGAATTATACGAAGATTGTATAGAAGGTAAAGTTAGCATCTGGGCCAGGAGATGCAACACAATCAGGATAAAACATATTATTTGTGGTCTTGAATTTGGTATAAGTTCAACAATTCATAAAGACTTAGAATTGTTGTACCTTGATTATATTGAAAGAGCAACAGGGAGTTATCCTCGACTTAACGCAGGAAGGAAATAATATGATAGTATCAGCCTCTAGAGTAGTTAACAAACCTTTAATTCAGATGTTTGATCAACTTGTAAAAGAAGGATACATATCTGATTATAATAGCAAAGAACGTTGGTACAAACGAATAAGGTCAGAAATCGAAATAAGAGAACGTATTCAGGAAATTATAAATGAAGACGCTCTCAATATAATTACTATGCCAGACATAGCATGGCGAGATTGGAGATATTTATAATGTCAATTAAAGCAGGTAAAATATGGGGGGCTACAGAGCTTATCCATGCAAACGGAGTTTTAGAATTCCACAGAATTGAATTTAAAGGAGGATACAAATGCTCCGAACATTCTCATCAATATAAATGGAATGGATTCTTTGTTGAGTCAGGAAAGATGATTGTACGAGTGTGGCAAGACAGCGACCAAGAAGGATTAATTGATGAAACTGTTCTTGGTCCGGGAGATTTTACTCAAGTAAAACCAGGCAAGATACATCAATTTGAAGGTGTTGAAGACGGAGTAGCATTTGAATTATATTGGGCTGAATTTAATCACAACGATATAGTTCGTAGAACTATTGGAACTCAGATTAAAAAGGATGAAAAAATAATGAATATGTTAAAGGAATTATCAAAGAATTTGCCATTTGAAATTGAACTAATTGAAGTTGAAACAGGAATAACAAAATTCCGTGATGTTGAAGATGATTTTATTTACAAATGTACTTGGTATCCCGAATACAATAATAATGAAATTGGAATTAGCAGCATAGATGATTTAGTAAGAGAAGAACTTCTCAAGATACTTACTACCGAATTAATAGCTGAGAAAAAGTTACACAAAGATGGGTGATTTAATACCCGGTGAAGCAATCATCTATGAAAAAGTTGGTACAAAAATATATGCAAAATATAGAGATAAATCAGAAATTCCTAGATGGGTAGTAGGATTAAATGTAAATGAAGATTTGCCGAGTTGGGCAGATTGGTTAGAAATGATAGAACTGTCTGAAGAGAATCCCATATTAAGACAACATTTAGAGAAAGCGTTAACTATATATTATATGGTTAAAAGTAATAAAAATGTCTAAAATACTGTTTATCGTATACTCTATGTTAATGTAGGAAATGTACCATCAAACAAAGGAAAAGAAATCATTGATGGAATGAAGAATAATACAAATCCAATGAGAGAAAATTTAGAGAAATATTTTACTGAAGTCTTTGAATTTTGGATAATGAGACGAGCCGGTGAAGGTAATTCAGAAATAGCTTTCCAAGAATTTGAAATATAGTTTGACAAATAACGACAAAGACTGTATAATTACAATATGAAAATATTACAAGATTTGTCTCGGAGAAAATTCTTATATAGTATTAGTACCGGTATAGGTGCTACACTACTACCTCGCCCAACATTAGCAAAAACTAATGTTGGGTCGGTGGTAAGCACACCCAACACAACCTTTTTTAATCTAGCAAGGAATAAAAAAGATCCTATATTTAATGATCACCATCTGGTTTATGAATTGCAACAAATTGTAACAAGAGATAATAATTTACCATTTTCTCAAACAACAAAACTTCAAATCTTAAAAAAGGAAGTAGGACCAGAAGAAAAGATTAATTTAGATAACCTTGGTGATGTAGAATACGAATTCCTACATAGAAAATGGCCATCAAGAGATGTACATTTTTCAATTTTTAATCGAAAAATTCCTTCTCCAAAGATTGTAAGAATGGGAAACTATATTGCAAGACTCTCTCGTAGAGGTTTTGGTAATGTTTTAATTTATCATCCTGATAATCAAAAATTGCTTAAAAATTCTGATATCCGTGACAACGGCAAGTATCTTGATATGATGAAAATGCACCCAACTAAGAATTGTCCAAAAAATAAAATGGTTGTTATATATAATGGCAGCTCGTCTTGTGATGGACCAGTTCAATTATATCAACCAAATGACAACGATGGGTATATTATTGAACATACTCATGTTAACAATTATGTTCAAGAATTAAAAATAATATGAAACATTTTCCTTTAAAAGATATACTTGCTTGCATTGATTCTAATGGTATAGAAATATGGGACGAGTTAGATGATGATCAAAAAAAAGAAGTTAATTTTTGGTTGTTAAATCGATACACCAGTAGTGTAGTTGGTACTAGCAAAGATAATGTTGCATTGGCAGTTCTTAAGACAAATGAATTCTATAACAAAAACTGGAATACTATTGGAATCAAACATAATCGTAAATTGCTGTGGCAATTGCTTTGTATGTCTGGATTAGGAGAAATCCAGGAACACAAATGGATCGGATTTAAAAAGAAGGAAGGAAACAATAGTAAAGTTGAAAAATTCCTTAAAGATTTATATCCAAATATGAAAGAAGATGAGGTTGAACTCCTTGCTAGAATATCTACAAAAACAGAAATCAGAGAGTTGGCTAAAGACCTTGGTTACGAAACAAAAGATATCCCAATCTGACAAACCTTTTCGCTGTGAATATTGTGGAAATGGATTTGTAAAAGAAAAGACACTATTTGCGCATTTGTGTGAAAAGAAACGGCGTGCACTTGCAAAAGATGAAAAACATGTAAGGCTTGGTTATTTTACCTACAAAAGATTTTTTAAATTAAGTGTAGGACAATCAAAAACAGAAAAAACTTACGAAGAGTTTTCTTCTTCTCCTTATTATAATGCTTTTGTAAAATTTGGTTCGTATCTTTCAAATGTAAAACCATTGCATCCTGAAAAATATATTGATTATATAGTAACAAGTGGTGTTAAGTTAGATAATTGGTGTAGTGATAAATTATACGAAGAATACGCTCTTAATTATATTCTTAAAGAAGATTGTACTGTTGCCTTAGAAAGATCGATTAATACTATGGTAGAGTGGGCAAAAGAGAATAATAGCAGTTATCAACATTATTTTTTATATGCATCTTCAAACAGAATTGTACGTGATATAAGAGATGGAAAAGTTTCTCCGTGGTTAATGTTAAATTGTAAAAGCGGAAAAGACATGTTAAATAAATTAAACGATGAACAACTCGATATGATCTACAACGTTGTTGATCCAAAGAAATGGACAATTAGATTTGGTAGAGAACCAGAAAATGTTCAGTTAGTAAAAGAAATAGTAAAGGATGCAAAATTATGAATATAAATGATCTTCATTTAATCAAATATCCTGCAGAGATACTCGATCAGCAAGTAGCAACGGTTGATATTGAAAATCCGGGGTTTGACGTTAAAGAATTAAAAGAAAGAATGACTGCTGTTATGGTTGACAACGGTGGAATTGGACTTTCAGCTAATCAAGTAGGACTTGATGCTCAAGTCTTTGTATTTGGATCCGATAAGAAAAATTTAACTATGGCAATTAATCCAATGGTTCTACAACACACTATCGAATCAACACTTGAGTATGAAGGGTGTCTTAGTTTTCCTGGAATTTTTGTTAAGGTACCACGACCAAAAGAAATACTAGTTGAATTCTATAATGAAAATCTCGAAAAGCAAACTGTAAAGATTGAAGGATATTCTGCCCGTGTGTTTCTACATGAGTATGATCATTTACAGGGTATTGTTTTTAAAGATAGAGTTAGCAAAATGAAATGGGATCGTGCTAAGACAAAACTTGAAAAAATAAGAAAGAAAATATCATGATGATACTAAGAAACGACCTAAATAGAAAATTAGATTTTGAAATAGAAGTACACGAAGAAAAGATTATAAGAGATGATGGAATAACTCAATGGGAATATTCTTTTTCAATTAATGGAAAAAAGTTTCATAATGTAAAATTTAGATGTTCAGATAAAATTGATTCTAGTTATAGGAATACTACAAAAGAACAACTTCTTTTAAGTTTAATTGTTGGTTTAGAAAAAGAATATAAAGAAATAAATGCCGGATATTGATATAGATTTTGCAGATCGAGATGACTTACTTTCAAGATTAAGCCATCGATCTGCATGTTTAGAGAATGGTAAAAAACACAACACTGGTGTTTATTTTACAGAAATTCCGTACAATCCTATTACCAATGTATCAACGATTGATTATAAAACTGCAGACTCACGAGGATATTTTAAAGTTGATTGTTTGAATGTAAGTATATATGAACAAGTAAAAGATGAAGAACATCTTGTTTCTCTAATGAAAGAACCTGTTTGGGATCTATTACATCATCAAGAATTTGTAGATCAAGTTTTTCATATAAATGGATATACCGATTTATTAAAGAAATTAAACCCTCGTTCTGTTGAACAGTTAGCAGCAGTCTTGGCTATAATAAGGCCTGCTAAGAAACATTTGACAAACAGTACATGGGATGTTATACTAAAGCAAGTGTGGGAAAAGCCAACAGACAATCAATATTTCTTTAAAAAATCTCATGCTTTTAGTTATGCTATGGCAGTGATTGTACATATGAATCTACTATGTGAAGAATTGCAAAATTGATATTTGCTTTCAGGAAAAGAACGAAAAAGATTTAACAAAGAGAGTAACACAATGACAGGTATAAAAGATAGAGGTAGAGGATGCTTAATTGGATTAGCAATAGGCGATGCATTAGGTACTTCGGTTGAATTTAAGGAACGAGATACGTACGATCCAGTAACTAGGATGAGAGGCGGCGGAGCATTTAATTTACAACCAGGTGAATGGACAGATGATACAAGTATGGCGCTTGCCTTAGCCCGTTCTATTATTAGCTATAAAGGCATCAATCAAGTTGACATACTTAAGAACTTTAGTGATTGGTATAATAAAGGTGCATTTTCTCACAATAATCTCTGTTTTGATATAGGTAATACTACTCGAACAGCAATTGATAAATTTGATAAAGGCGGCCAAATTGAACCAGTTTGTGGTTCAACACACGGACTTGATTCTGGTAACGGTGGTATAATGAGACTTGCACCGGCTCCTATGATTGCTAAGACTCGAAAACAAGCAGTAGAATATTCCGTTGCTCAATCAATTACTACACATGCATCTCCAGATTGTGTAGACATGGCAGAATATCTAGGAGGAGTACTTTGGGATATAATTGATACAGGCGGAACCAAAGTTGAAGATCGCTGGGATGTTGCTGAAAAATACCGAGCACAAATAAGTTCTTCCGGATATGTCGTACATACAGCAGAAGCAGCATTTTGGTGTGTTGAAAAGACTGAATCGTTTAAAGATGCGGTGTTGTTAGCAGCTAATTTAGGAGACGATGCTGATACAGTTGCTGCCGTAACTGGGCAAATAGCAGGAGCATTTTATGGATATTCGAATATTCCTAAAGAATGGTTAGAAGTTCTTGCATGGCATGATAAGATATTAAAGATGGCAGACATTATAATGGATTATCGTTCTACTTAGATATTCTAGTAGGTTTATATTGAATAACATGACTTTTAGTATTAGTATCAGCTAATTCGGATGCTCCTCCAGCTGATACTATATTTTCAAAAGATATACCTTTTGATCTTAAATCCTTTTCAAATTTCTGTTTTTCTTCTTCAGTATAAAACATAATTAAAGCCTTAGTTCCGGCTTTGCCATATGATATTCCGTTGTTCGGATATTCTTGTACTAATTTAGATAATTCATAATTTGAAATATCAACTGCTAATACGTTTGGATTTCCAATTAGTTGCTCGGACCTATTAGATCCGTCTTCCATTGAAGAATCTTCTATTAACTTTATAATTTCTCTATATCTCATAATTTTATTTATTTAGGTATTCGGACAAGTTGAACTGATTTTCGTTTAACTCTTTTTACAGCAAGATTGCTTAAATTCACAGTTGGTCCTGTTACTATTCTAACATCTTTTGAATTCATTGACAGAACACAATATCCAAATTTTTCCATTTCATTTCTTAAAAAGATATTGATAGGAATCATTCTATTTGATTCCCACCACCATATGTCACCTAGATCTAAAAATAGTTTTTTCTCATCTAATGTTTTGATAAGGTTATAACTATAAAGATTAGTAACATACTGATCTTGATTTGAAATGATGCCGACATATTCATTGCCACCATAAGTGACAACGCTTATAAAGGGAAAGTTCTCATTAATATCTTTTAATAACATACGGTAAATATATCCATGCAGCTAACGCCAAGATATTTAGTCAACAATAGAACTACTGTGGTACTAGATCAGACAGGCTTCACCGTGGAGTATAAACCAGTGTATCAAAGAAACCTACAAGTCTATAAAGGAATAGACAATAAGCTTCAGTTCCAGGTAAAGAACGCGGATCAGAAGTCAGTTAATATAATCAACTACGTCCCTCGTTTTGTAGCATTTGACGAAAACCAAAATATGGTATTGGACCTAACAGGTACAGTACTCGACGATGGTTCTTCGTTTACAAGAGGAACATTTGAAGTTACAATAACCGAAAATAGTTTACTTAATCTCGATCAACAGTATCTTAGCTATAATGTTTATCTAATTGATTCCGAAAGTACACGAGTATTGACTTATGCAAACGAATGGTTTGACGCAACTGGTATTATATATCTTTCATCATCTGCCTTTCCTGGTCCTAGTACAAGCCAGTCTGTTGATAATTTTGCAGAAACAGGATTTAATTCTAGTATATGGATAAGTGATCCAGTTGATGCTATGCCTTCACTTAATGGAAATGAAGCATTACATACGGCAGCAGTCTATCCTGGAGACTTTGTTGGAGATATAATAGTTCAAGGTACTCTTGAAAATGCCCTTACTCCAAATACTGATTGGGCTGATATAGCTACCATAAGTATATTAAATAACAATGAACCATCGTATGTTAATTTCAACGGGATGGTAAGTTATGTACGGTTTAAAACAACATTAGATCCATCTAATATTACGAAAATCCTCGTAAGAATATAATTGACATTTTCTAAACTTATGTTATATTAACACATGAGTTTAGTATACGATACATTAATTGCATATCTTCCTAGTAATCGTAAACATACTCCGTCTGGATGGATGTCATTTAATGCAGTTTGTTGCATACATAATGGTGAAACAGCAGATAATAAAAAAAGAGGTGGTCTCCGACAGGAAGATGACACCGTTTCCTATCATTGTTTTAATTGTGGATATAAAGCATCTTGGAGTAAAGGATTACTTCTTCAACACCGCATGAGAAAATTATTTGAATGGATAGGTGTACCAGATGACGTAATAATGAAAATTGCATTTGAATTATTGCGTGATAAAGAAGGAGTAGTAACCAAAAATAGAGTAGCAGTTCTTCCAAAGTTTGAAATTAAAAACCTTCCGCCCGACGCAAAACCATTAGAAGAATGGTCAGGTGAAGATAACAAATATATAATCAAATTAGTTGAATACATGCGCTCAAGAAATTTATATCTTGAAGATACTTCTTTTTATTGGAGTCCTAATCTTCAGTATCGTAATCGACTTATAATTCCATTTTTTTATGAAAAAAAGATAGTTGGATGGACTGCTAGAGACGTTCTTGATGGGAAAAACTTTAAATATATTTCTGAACAACAACCTGGGTATGTCTATGGAATTGATCAACAACAAGATTATAAAAGAGTTTTCTCTATATTAGTAGAAGGTCCAATTGATGCTATACATGTAGATGGAATGGCTCTTCTTGGCTCTGAGTTAAAAGATGAGCAAGCTCTGTTAATCAATTCTTTAGGCAAAGATATCATATTTGTACCAGATAGAGATAAGAAAGGTTCTTATATGATTGAACCCGCAATTGATCAAGGTTGGATGGTTTCTTTACCAGAATGGGACTCTGACATAAATGATGTTGGAGCAGCAGCTGAAAGATACGGAAGGCTATATACTTTACATAGCATAATCAGTGCAGCTGAATATTCACCATTAAAGATTAGATTAAGGAAGAGAAAATGGTTTTTTTAAAAAAGGTTTGGGAATGGATCACTTACCCCTATACATGGTGGCAAGAAGAAAGAGCCTTTAAAAAAAGATTAAAGAAGATGCAAGAAAGAGATCCTTTCATTTACAAATAGGAAATTAGATGATAATTTGGGGAGCAACAGGTGGAAGCCATGATGCAAGTTTATCGGTACATAATTTTGGTGTAAGAGGATTATCTTACACCAAAAAGCCATGGCCATTATGGGCACGGCTAGCAAGTGAATACTCAGGAATGAAAGGAGACAACTTTATATCTCCAGACATGGAAAAGGATGCAATAGATCTTTTTGGTTATCCTGATAAAATATTTTGGTATGAAAATCCACCACTTAAATCTATCAGACAATTACGTGCAGGACAGGGATTTATCAACAATAGACCTCAAAAATTCTCATATGCAACAGCACCTATCACATATACATTACACCATCAGTCTCATGCCGCTTATGGATATTATACACAAGAAAATCCAGAGTGTGCAGTTTTGGTGATAGATTCTATTGGAGAATTTGACACTATATCTATTTGGAAAGGCACTAAAGAATGGACCCTAAAAAAGGTATATTCTCAAGGTTATCCTCATAGTCTTGGATTGTTTTATTCGGCTATGACTCAACGTATGGGATTGATACCTCAACAAGATGAATATAAAATAGCAGAAATTAGAGACACAGACAAGACTAAGGGAGGAAAATTATTAGAACATATGTTAGATGATATATTTGAACTACAGAACAGAAAACCTTTTGTAAAATTGAAAACCAACCTTCATCGAGGATGTAGATCCTGGAAAGAGGATGACGGCTTTACGAAAGAACAATTTGCTTCATGCACACAATATCTTTTTGAAGCAGCAATTGAACATCTGTCATATCATACACAGAGATTAACCGGAGCAAATGATCTTGCAATAACGGGTGGATGTGCAATGAATAAAAGATCAATTGACAAGATACGAAAACAGTGGTATAATGTACATGTACCTCAATACCCGGGCGATCCAGGATCTGCAATTGGAGCAGTACTTTGGCATTATCGTAAACCGGTTAGTATTGATGGTGTATGGGGAAATTAAATAACGAATGGCAACTAGACAAAATACAGACTATGGATATGATATACAAAAAGTTTATTTAGAAATGCTACTGTCTGATGCAGTAACCTTTGTTAGATGTCAAAATATATTTGATGACACACTTTTTGATAGACGCTTGCGTCCAGCAGCAAAATTTATAAATGATTATGTTACTCAATATAATGCATTACCGTTAGTTGAAATTGTCAACTCAGCAGCTTCTACAGATTTGAGACATGTATCTCAATTAGAAAGTAATCATTATGACTGGTTAATGGATGAATTTGAAACATTTACGCGTCACAAAGCATTAGAACGAGCTATTATGGATTCGGCTGAACTTCTTGAAAAAGGAGATTATGGACCAGTTGAAGAACAAATAAAGAAGGCTGTACAAATTGGGTTACAAAAAGATATGGGTACAGATTACTTTGCTGACCCGAGAGGAAGATTGTTAAGCATAAAAGAAAAGAATGGGCAAATAAGTACGGGATGGGAAGCATTAGACCGAAAACTTTTTGGTGGAATGAACCGAGGAGAATTGAATATATTTGCAGGAGCATCCGGTGCAGGTAAATCTTTGTTCCTTGCTAACCTTGGAGTTAATTGGGCAAGGGCCGGATTAAATGTTTTATATCTTACCTTAGAATTAAGTGAGCCGTTGGTGTCTATGAGACTTGATTCGATGCTAACAGACATACCGAGTAGAGATATCTTTAAGAGCATTGATGATGTTGAACTTAAGGTTAAGATGATTGGCAAGAAATCAGGCAGCGTTCAAATCAAATATATGCCATCAGGAAAGACTGCAAATGATGTTCGGGCTTATATAAAGGAACTTGAAATAAAAGGTGGAATAAAGTATGATGTAATCTTACTTGACTACTTAGACCTGTTGATGCCTATTTCGGTTAAAATTAGTCCAGAGAATCTTTTCATAAAAGACAAGTATGTTTCGGAAGAACTACGAAATCTAGCTATGGAATTAAACATGATTTTCGTTACAGCTTCTCAGTTAAACAGAGGAGCAGTTGAAGAAATTGAATTTGATCATTCTCATATATCTGGAGGGTTAAGTAAGATTCAAACTGCTGATAATGTATTTGGCATCTTTACTTCTCGAGCAATGAGAGAAAGAGGAAGGTATCAATTACAGTTGATGAAAACAAGATCGTCATCTGGGGTTGGCACTAATATTGATTTAGGATATAATATTGACACACTTCGAATCTTTGATCTAGGAGAAGACGATGATGACGCTCCTATCAATGCAGGGATAAAAAGTGGTGGTACATCTATGTTGAGTAAATTAAAGCGGACGGGAGCATCAGATAATGAAGATGCTCCCGAAGCTAAAGTAAGAGCGGTGTCTAGTTCTTCAAAAGTTAGAGATTTTTTGAAAAATTACGATGCTGAAGATTAACCGGTTTAAACCGGTTATAACACGGTGTCCTGCGTGTAGACTTAACACTATACGCGCAGCGCATAACTTAACAAAAAAACAAACACCAGCATTGTACGCGCATTGCAGCGCGGTGTATTGCTGGTTAAGTGCAGGTTTTTAAATACATGACTCTTTAGACGTCTTGTTAGATTCTAAGTTTGCGTATCTTCGTCTATACTAAAGTAACGACTAAGACTTCCTAATATAATAGCAACTTGAGTTTTTGATGAAAGTTTTTGATGCTCAAGTTGAATTATATCTCCGGTTAAAGTAGTAACCGAGAATCCACGAGATTTTAATTCACTTGCTATGCTTTTTATCATAGCAAGTCTTACGCCTGGCCAGTTGTTTAATGGTTCGTGAAAACGAACATAGAAATTAGTGAGCACATATTATATATCATTATTATAAATTTCTATTAAAATTTTTTCTTCATTCTGTTACGATCCAATCACTTAAATTAGTTGTTAGATAAAATCTTGTCAGGTCTAATTTATTTTTAAATTTTAAGACCCAATATGAAGGATCATATCCCTCAAAACAATTAGGATTTGGTGTTGGTGGCATTATCTCTTTAATTATATCTATTTTAGATTCTTTTAATCTTTCTGACATAGCACTGTGTAATATAAAATATTGATGTGTGGTATCTTTAGTTTTTTTCAAGTCTAATTTTAAGTTTTATTTCTATCATAATTCTTCCTCTACTAAAGTAATCGACTTCAAAATTTGATTAATTGTTGTGTCACTCATTAAGTATGCAGTTAGATTTTTTTCATTTTCAAAAGTTAAATTAGCATACCAAACAAAACTAAGATCTTTATTTCTTTCAAGCTGATCAGTTGAAGAAAGTTCAGCCTTATGTACAAATCTATTATCGCAAATTAAAGGGACAATTTGTATAAGATCTACTGAACTTGATTCAACTATTTTAAATTTTCTAGTTATCATAATTCTTCCTCCACTAAAGTAACTGACTTTAGTTTCTCATTAATTGTTGTATCACTTATTAAATAAGCAGTTAGATTTTTTTCATCTTTAAAGATTATAGAAGTATACCAAACATAATTATTATTTGAATCTTTTCCTAAGTTACCAGGTAATTTAGATGCGACCTTATATACAAATCTATTTTCGCAAATTAAAGATACAATTTCTTCAGTACGTAATGAAGTGTTTTCAACTATCTTAAATTTTCTAGTTATCGTCATGTTCTATCACAGTCCAATTACTAAGATTAGAAGAAAGCAAAAACGCTGTCTTCTTAACGTTTGAGTCAAATTTAATTTCAATTTCATCTATCAGTGTGATCGTTTTTCTAACCCTAAAAGACGTTACATACTTACAATCGGTTAAAGATTTAGAGACAACCTCTTTCCATTCTGTTATTAATGGATCTCTATTGAGATTTTTTATTGTTACTGTTGGAATAACTATCTCTTTAATGTTTGAGGGTTCTTAAAATTTCTTCGTCTTCGATTAATTCAAACGATAGTATATCTTTTATCCCAAATGTAATATCTCTTAAAAGAAACATCGTCATTGATTTTTCGTTATCAAATGTTAATTCTAAAAAATATATAAATGTATTTGGAGGACCTTCATTAAAATCTCCTTTGATCCTAGTACAATCTTATTACCAAAGGAGAATCCTTATAAAGTAATATAAAATAAATATAAGAGAGGCTAGATGTGTCAGAAAGTTTAAAAATTTTCTTTATCATAAATTACTTTCCCGTACAACTTATCTGATAAGAAACAAGCAGTTTCGTTTTTTTCATTTTTAAAGATGACGATAAAATAATGTTCAATTCTTTTTTCTTTAAGATTAGATACACTATGAAGAAATTTGATACTTTCTATATAAGGTTTATATGTTTCTTTGAACAAGTCTGTAAATTGATGAACAGTTTTTGGAAAGGGAATATCATTTAAATCTAACAGAAGGCGGTCCAAAACTCTTAATGTTCTCTCTATTCTCATTTTTCACCATCCCTCTATTATTTTATAACGCCCAAATGAAACCATCATTAAAAATTTAGTTACCTCGATGTCTTCTTCAAAATGTATCTTAAAAACGTATTCGCGATAAACAGTTTGATGTTCATAAAAAACAAGTTCGAGATTAAAATGATTCTTCAAAGAGATTATAAAACTAGGTATATCATAAAATCTGTCGTTGGCTAAATTATGATATTTGGCAAATGCTCGTTTGGTCATTTTCAATTCAACAACTGTTTTCATTTTAAATACCTACCATATGAGCTTGTTAATAAAAAGACAGTAACGTCACTTTTCTTTTTGAAAGACAATTCAAAAATATGTGGTTCGTTGAAATTATTGACATTATTATCAATAATATAATACATTTTATCGACAACAGGATGTTCTTTTATAAATTTTTGGCTAAATTCATCTGGAGTAAAATTATGACAGGCATCTGGAATTGAATAGATGTACTCTAAAAACACCATTGGAGGAACTAACAATCTTTGAGTTATCATTTTATTATTTCTCCAATCGTATTTTTTAAAGAAAAGAAAGTAACATCACTTTCTTTTTTAAAGAAGATTTGAAATTCATAAGGCGCGTCATTTGTTATTTTAATTATATAAGGATGCTGTTTTTTTAATTTTTTGGACAAACGATTAAAATTGTAGTCGTTAACGAGTGGATAGAGGTTAACCTCTATCCACTCTAAGACTTCTGTAAAAGAAAGGCTAATTGTAACTGAATAATCCATAAAACAAAACCTCTTTTATAACTATAGTATTATATTATGCAGGATTCTAAAACAAGAGTCAAGAGAAACGTTGACGATTACTAGATACAATTTTCATCGTTTTTTATAAATTTTATTCTTTTTAATACTTCGGAGCCGCGTAACCAAAATAAACTTTCTTCGTGTTCATGTTCAAAATATACAAGAATAGTGTAAATTTGAAGGTTTAATTCGTTACCACCGATCATATATTTACAAGTAGAAAATTTATGATAGGATATAGAATAACTAGGACCAGACGCTTGGCTCAATTGGTCAACAACAGCTTGAGCTAACTCGTCTTCCGCCATGGATGGTAACATATCCCAGGGACTTATTCTCAAAGTTATAAAACGATCTTTTTTCATCTTACAAAGTGATTTAACAATTGTCGGTCAAGACTGTTAAATTTCATCCAAAACAAAGTAGCATCACTTGGTTTTTCATATTCTACTGTTATATTAAAAATTGCTACGCCACGCCTGTCAATCCTGATCACGTCATATGAAATATCAAATCTTTCTCCAACACCCTTTTTTAAATCTTTGCATAATGCTTTTATTCTCCACATGTTGGATAAAGAAAATTTAAGATCTTTATTATTAATAGGAAGCGTGATGCAACTATCCTCACTTGGTTCTTCGACTGTAAACAAATTATCAAAATTGTTATTCATCTAAAAATTCTTCCCTTCTTATAAAAACCAAGTTGTCTTCTGATATAAAAGAACCAGCCAATAACCAAAAAATCGATTCGAGCTGTGGATCATGAACGGTTACTTTCGTCCAAGGATAAAAGAACGTTTCAGGATTTTTTTCCTATTAGCACCTGAATAGACTTTAAATTGCGGGGCCGATAATTTTTCTGTTAGCTGATCTGCTTGTGGAGTGATTGCATCTTGAAAAGTAATGTCTTCAAGATCTTCTTTTTGAAAAGAAGGAGAAGTGAAATATAAATTAATTACCATAGTCTTTCCTCACCTTGTATAAACAGATAATTCGCTTGTCATCAAAAATTTAGTTACTGCTACTTCATTCTTAAAATGAACGGCAAGGTCTAATCGTTGACGTAGCCCGGGATCGTTCATTACATTTACTCTAACTATATCCGGATAACGAAATTTTAAACTTTGATCGATATTAAATTCTCGACGTGGATCACAATGATTTTGGTAAAGATGTGTCCAAAGATCAATCGGTTCTATCGACATGAATACTGTGGAAGTTTGTTTTACAAAGCCGACTTCTTGAGTTGAACCCGGTGCTGACCCAGCCGACAACCGTTCTTTCTGCGAAGCCGCGACAGCGGAAGCGGATTGCGAATTTTTGCCACGGCCCGTCATCGCCGAGACCGAACCGGCCGCTCACCCTCGGACGCCACACCGATTGCTTCTCGAACCGCTCGCCGCCCGGCTGCACCGATTGCTTCTCGAACCGGCGATCGACCGCCCGCACCGGCTGATCAAGAGTTTGAACGGTGATTATATTTGAATCAGACGGTTCAACCTTGGTCGGGGACGGCCCGCATGTCGGTCGGTTCTGTCGGTGCTGGCACCGGATTGTTTCTGTAATTGACACTGTGATTTTTCTTTCTTGAGCTATAACTTTAACTGTTTTTACAGTGTAGCAGAATCAAACTTGGTTGTCAAGTTATTAACTTGGTTGTGTGGTTCGCCGGCCGGAGCCCAGTCTCAACCGGCCGCATGCCGGCACCAAAATTCCTCGGGCCGGTCCGAAAAGGGGTCTGCAGGATTAAAAAATAGCCCGCAGAAAATTTTAGTAGAAGTACTTATCAATTCTGGGTGGCCCGAAAAGGGGTCTGCAGGATTAAAAAAATAGCCCGCAGAAAATTTTAGTAGAAGTACTTATCAATTCTGGGTGGTGATTCTAACTCACCCCATTTTTAAAAAGCGTTGATTTAAAAGATTAAAAAGATTTAATTAGATTAATTAGGCTTTGCGCTTGCGCACGCTATAGTTGTAATTCTTTTTATATGCCCCCCACCCCTCGAGAATTTTTTAAACTAAAAAGTGTGCAACTATTTGTTGCACAGTGCAACTATTTGTTGCACACTTTTTAGTTGTTTTTATCGGGCGGCTGATCCCCCCCACCCCTCGAGAATTTTTTAAACTAAAAAGTGTGCAACTATTTGTTGCACACTTTTAAGTTGTTTTTATGCGCGCATCGATCCCATGTAACGTGTAGCAGTCTGCACGCAATAAGTGCGAGC